>SCPO01000082.1_pt1 | contig 50315 bp, 48 predicted proteins | sample 6106821 | NCBI WGS metagenome assembly SCPO01 (sample SAMN10720448, study PRJNA508395) | human gut metagenome | isolation source: Participant 2 stool, 0 month | host: Homo sapiens | collected 2017 | reverse complement strand
TCAGCTTTTCCCACCATTGCGCGTCTTTATCATGGATACTCATCACAGGCTTGTCCTGTGCCTGCCACTCATGGGCGGAACAAAGGCCGGTCTGTCCAGGCCAAACCGATATACAGCGGCTTGTTCACCGATTCATATCCGGTCCCTTCCCCACCCAGATAAGTCATCCAATGCTTGCCTTTATACGTCTGCAGGGCATAGCTTCCTCCCCACTCCATATCCGGCAATGCAGGGAAACCACCACGCTGGTTGCAATCCCAGAATCCGTCACGATAAGACAAGACACGTCCCAATGTACGCCATTCCAACAGATTATCACTTTCGGCTATCCATGTCTCGTATCCACGCCCGTCCAGTCCGCTCTTACCATTATAAACCACGTAGGTCATATACCACTTATCCCTTCGCGGAACACGGTAGGGCAGTCTATTTTATGCTTGTTGTCGGCAGGGCTACAGCCAGCCCATATTTATAAGGAGTCTTGGCTTCCTCATAAATCTGCTCCATGCGCGATTGCGGAACTTCACGTTGGGCGTATGTTCCCAATGACAACAGTAAAATGCCAATATCAATATCTTCTTCATAATTATCTTTTATATATTGGCAAGACGGATAAAGAAGAAAATGTACCCATTCAGAGAATTATCTCATCATCTCTATTCTTACCATCACATAGCAGGGTGTCAACATTCAATCCCAAAGCAAAAACCAACAAAAATTAAAGTTATAAACCTAATGTCACAAAAAGAATATATTTCTCTATTTCCCGACATTTATTTTGGGATATGGACGTAAATAAAGTTAATTTAGATACCTGCCCGGCACAAATTATCCAACGTGTACTGGAATATGGCAATTTAAAAGACTGGCAACTTATATTATCATATTATGGATTGGATAGAATCGTTTCTATTTGCCAATCATTACGCACATTGGACAAAAAAGCATTGTCTTATATTTGCTGTATTTCAAACACCTCTAAAGAACAATACAGATGTTATCATATCAAACAGTCAACTCCCACACTTTGGAATTGCTAAAAAAGCTGACCAATGAAGAATTTCTTTCAAAAGCCAGATTAGTAGGTGGAACAGCTTTAGCACTTCAATACGGCCATCGTATTTCAATTGATTTAGATTTTTTCGGGAATATAGAGGAAGATAATGAAACTATAAAAGAAGTACTGATCAACATAGGGAAATTATCTGTTATCAAAGAGTCTAAAAACATCAAGATATACATACTTGATGATATTAAAATAGATTTTGTCAATTACAGATATAATTGGCTGGATCCTGCTATTGAAGAAAATGGTATAAGACTAGCCTCCCCCAGAGATATTGCAGCAATGAAAATAAATGCAATAGAGGGACGGGAACAAAAAGACTTTATAGATATTTATTTCCTACTGCAACACTATTCACTGGAAAACATTCTAAAATTCTATGCTGATAAATATCCCGATAATTCCCAATTCCGCGCTTTGATGAGTTTAACTTATTTTGAAGATGCTGAAGAACAATTCATGCCCGAAATGCTTGTTGCAATAGATTGGGATAGGATAAAAAGCTTTATCATAGACAAAGTGGCTACCCTATTCCGGCCTCTGGAATTAAGGCTACTAATAGAACATCCAGTCCATCGTTTCCTCCGCACCGGCCAGTCCCGCATTACGCGGAGTCACCTGCGCGTCCGTAAATCCCAGCACCATCGTATATCCTTTCGGCAGCAACAAGGTATGCTTTCCGGCCTCAAAATGATAAGCATGTACATTCGCCAGCGGCATACCCGCTATGCGTATGGCATTGGTCAGTTTCGGTTCCGCCTGACCGTAATCATTGGCAGAAGCGTCCGTTTCCAGTTTCGGGGCTTTCGCATACTTCTTCTGGTCATCACGGAAATAACCTACCAACAAACTCACCGGAGCAGCCGCTTCAAACTCTATTGTCGTACCTTCCTTGCGCTGCACATCCCCGTTCATTCTATAAGCAGTCAGCCCTTCCAGCTCGGCAGCCAGTGCATCCACCTTGCCCGGTACATTGGAGAACAGGTTTGCCCCCGTCGCCAGTTTCACCGGAGCCAGTCCGTTCAGGATCTTCACATTTGCGGCGGACAAAGGTTTTATCTCAGCTGCACTTTCCGTCACCTTACCTGCCGCCCTATCTTTCAGCAACTGCAAGTTCGCCTTGAAATTAGCCAGCTCATTTTCATAATGCACCAGCATCTCTTTCCAGGTCTTGTTCTTGCCACCGTCACCACCGATAGGAATACGGCGTTGCGCGGTCTGCATACTGTTGGCATAATAATAAGTACTATCCGTCAATGCCACCAGCTTGCGGTAATGCTCCAGACTTTGTTCCATCAATGGAATAGCGGCATCCAGTTCATTCAGATCCTTTCCCCACTGATAGTTCAAGACACGCTGAGCAGCTTTCACTTTCAGGTTAAAGGCATAAGCAAATTCACGATAGCAATGCATGTCATTCCGCAAACGTCCGAACTCCTCTTTATTACGAGTCACCGCTGCGGCAGCCTTGTCAATGGCCGCCACCGCCTTGTCACCGTGTTCCACCACCTGCGCCACAATATCCAGCGGCAATTCGCCCACATGCGGCTGTTTCTTCCATTCCTTCTCCACATATTCTATCAGCTTCGCCCTCCGGCCCGCAACTCTCATAAAATCCCGGATAGATGGTATATTTATAAGGATTCACCAACTGGCTCATAAACATACCCAGCAACAAAGTCTGCCGGTTCCCTTCCGTGATGCCGAAACGGCGGAGCAACTTCGGAGCAATCTCTCCACTCTGCTCGTATGCCTCCAGAATATCTCCGGCTTCGGCAGGAGTCGTACCATAAAAATCGCCCAACTGCTTGTTCCAATATTCCACTTCGGATGAACGGTCCCGATGACAGTTCCATGCATAGCGTCCCCACGTCTTGTACCATATCCAGTCACGGTCCAGCTGATACTCCCGTTTGCCATCCGCCAGTTTGTCCGCCGTGTACGGCCAGTCCCAATAAGAAGCCTGCGGATACAGATGCAGAGCATTGGCTCCATGTACATTGTGCATGGCATTCACCGCCTTCTGTACAAAGTCGGGAGATCCCCAACGCCACGGTTCCAAGTTTGCCAGAATATGCACATTACTGATATGAATACTTCCCAAGGCACTCAAGTCCGAGTGTATCTTGGACCAAGGACCGCGCGGTTCGTAAGTAGTCAGTGACTCACCATTGTATTTATGCATGGTATAGAGGTTCTTGTATAACGGCAATGCCGCATCCATCACCATCTTGCAGTCCGTATCATGTGCACGCAGTAAAATGGGCGGTTCGTCTGTACGCCCCAATGCCTTCACCCCGTCCTTCACTCCCGGAATAATGGTTTTGGTGAACCACTCCACATCATCCTCGTAGGTATCCATAGCCTCGCCCCAAACAAACCAGCAGACCTACATTGGGATATTTTTCTATAAACGCGGCCACCGACTTACGTGTATAATCACTGACCAGCGGAGTAATGGGACGGTTACGATCCTGTGTTTTCAACCCGTAATGCTCGGCAAAAGGCTTGCTCAACAATATATTATAAAACATCTGGATCACAAAGATACCGCGTTTGTCCGCTTCGGCAGTCAGGAACGAGAACATTTCCTCATTTTTCTTGAAAGTTTCCTCATCCACCTCTACGGCAAAAGGATACTCTTCCAGCTTCACCAAGGAAGCAAACGGATGCCCGTTCCACAGATACAAGGAATTCATGCGGTTCTCCACCAGCATATCCAGATACTTTATCCATTGCTCCTTGTCATAAAACCAAGGGAAGCTCTCCGGCGTATAAGGATACTCATACACCCCTCTTCCGGGCAGGTATTCCATTTTCTGAATCCCTACACAACCTCCGCGAAGCACCATTTCCGGAGCATCCGTCAGTTGTGCCGGAAACTTCAAATCCTTGTATTGCCCTACATGATCTATCAATTCCCGACAGCCGTAAATCACACCGCTTCCGTCGTTTCCTGTCACTGTAGTCATGTTTCCACGGGTAGAAATGGTAAACCCCTCCGTTTTTTCAGTCCGGCTGTATCAGCAGCCTGTTCCAGACGGATGCATACCTCATCTTTATCCATACCGGCAGTATCCGACAACATAACAGACGAATACCCCGCATCTTCCAGCGCTTTCTTCAAATGTTCTCCTGCAAACAGCACCCGGTTCGACGCCTCCTGCGGCATCACAATATTCACATTGGGTTTCTCGCACCCCCATAACACGCACATACATGCGACAAGTGTTCCTAGCCTGATATTTTTCATTCTTTTCATATAAATTATTTACAGTTAGACGAAAAAAACAACAAGACGTACTCACAAGACCTCCGCCAATCGTCAAAAAGCGAAGAAAAAGCACAAGCTATCACAAAAAGGAAAAAAGCTGATGAACAAACGGGGGCAAACTCAACTTTTAAAAGGAAATGTATTGTGGAACAGAATTACCTAACATTAAAAACGGAAAAAACAATGAAAAAGAAATCTAACCTGACCCTATTTATGAAACAACTTATCCGGTCGCTAAAAGAAGAAGAGCGTTTCAGTACCGCCCACATCTACCAAAGCACCCTGAACGCCTTCATGCTCTTCTGCAAGACCGATGCCATCCGGTTCAACCAGATGGAACGTTCACGCCTGAAACAATTTGAGAACCACCTGCGCAACAAGGGATGTACCTGGAACACTGTCTCCACTTATATGCGTACCTTGCGAAGCATCTACAACAAAGCCGTGGACGATGGTCTGGCGGAAGAAAAGCCCCGTCTTTTCCGTCACGTATATACCGGCGTAAAAGCCAATACCAAACGTGCCCTCGATGCCAAAGACATGAGCAAATTATTAAGCGCCTCCCTTCCACGCCCCCTGCCGCAAAGCATGAAAGAGAGCCGGGCATGGATTACTCTGATGTTCCTGTTACGAGGAATGCCCTTTGTGGATCTGGCACACCTGCGCAAAACAGACCTGCAAGATTCCGTTATCTCCTACCGCCGCCACAAAACAGGAGCCCTGCTCACCGTCGAGATTCCTCCCGCTGCCATGAACCTTATCAAACGGTATCAAAATACAGACTCCGCCTCCCCCTACCTGCTTCCCATTCTCAGTGGAAACCGGAAAAGCGAAGAAGAGTATGCAGAATACCAACATGCCTTGCGGAAACTGAACTATGACCTGAAACAACTGGCGGTATACTGCGGAATCAAACTCAACGTCAGTTCCTACACCAGCCGCCACACTTGGGCCACTTTGGCTAAATACTGTCACTTTTCGGAACAATTGATTTGTGATGCCCTGGGGCACTCCTCCACAAAGGTGACCGAAACCTATTTGAAAAGCTTTAAAAACGATGAATTAGACAGAGCAAATAAAGTAATAATTAATCACATTAGTATTTCTATATAATCAATTTTAAAACTTCACATTACATTATAAAACAACAAATTAAAAGACTGTTACTTTAGAAGTAACGGAACAGATTTTGGAAGCAAAAGTATACAAACTTTAAATACAGTGCAAGATTTCTACACTTTTTTTTTTTTTTTTTAAAAATTTTTTTTATTCCGCATATACCTCTCCCTACCCATACTCCGATTGTCAATATGAGTGAAGCCACATTTCCGGTCTTTTATCTTCTCTAACAGCCACTAAATCTTTATCTTACTGCTGTTTTCATGTTTTTTCGCCTCCCTCCTCCCTTCCGTTACTTCTAAAGTAACAGAAAAAAAACAAAACAAAAATATTGACAATGCGACATTCTTACTTATTTATAATAGCAATCATGCTGGCAGTTATGACTCCGCGTATAGCCCCGGCTCAAAGTATCGCTGTAAAAAGCAATGTTCTTTATGACCTTACCGGCACTCTCAACCTGGGAGGAGAAATAAGGTGTGACGACACCCATTCATTCAATCTGAGTGTCAACTATAATCCCTGGAATCTGGGAGAAAATAAAAAAATGAAGCACATTCTGATCCAGCCCGAATACCGTTGGTGGCTCAATGAAACATTCATAGGAAGTTTTTTCGGGGTGCAAGCCCATTTCGCCCAATACAATTTCGGTGGAACCACTCCTTTCACCACGGTCAAGAACAACCGTTATCAGGGTAATCTGATAGGTTGCGGCATTACCTATGGACACCAATGGCTGCTCAGCACATTCTGGAGTCTTGAAGCAAGCATATCTGTCGGATACGCCCATCTCACCTATGATAAATACGGTCCCGCCAAAGGAGACGCACTCATTGAGAAATCCCACTCCAACTATGTCGGGCCTACCCAGCTAGGCATATCATTCATTTATTTCATTCAATAAATATAAAAGCAAATATACCCTATCAGTCATGAAACTCAAGACAAACATACTATTCAGTCTTTTATTATGCGGCACCTTTGCCACTGCACAAAACCTGAAACTCGATATCCTGCCTCCTTCCGTTACTCTCGGACAGGACTCTGCCACAGTGTCCATGAAAATGACCTTCAATGTTCCCCAGATGGACACCAAAAGCCATATCCGCCTCACTCCTGTCCTCACAGACGGAACCCATACGGCAGAACTCCCTCAAATCCTGCTGAACGGAGAACGTGCACACCGGCTATACCGCCGCACCCTGGCGCTCAACAAACGAAGAGGCAAGGCAGATGTAACTCCCGTATTTACCGCTATCCCCCTGACAGACAGCGATCAGACTATCCACTACCGTGCTTCCCTTCCGGCAGCCGACTGGATACAGTTCGCCACCCTGAACCTCAAGAAGGAAGTCATCAACGGCAGCGGAGAGAAAGTACAAAGCGAAAATATCCCCATTCCGGACACAGCACCCCATATAGCAACAGCAACAGATCATTTCGTTCCCCAACAGGACAGGAACCGGGAAGCTCCTATGGCAGCAGCCTCACCCTCTGCCCCCGTTGTTCCGGAACACCGTCCTGTTTCCCCTGCTCCGTCCGCACCCTCTGCCAAACCGTATTTCAAGGGAAGCTATGTATCTCCCGAAAGCGATGCCACCGATGAGCGCAACCAGAAAGAGCTGAACTTCAGTCTGGACGAAGCGCGTGTCATAGCCGAAATCAATCCGCAGATGCTTTCGTTACGCGAGCTTTACACCGTAGCCATCAGCTACAAGAACACTCCGGAACAGTTCTACAAAATCATAGACATCAGTGTCAAGATATATCCGGCAAGCCCCGTTGCCAACCTCAACGCCGCTGCCGCCGCCATCGAACGGGGCAACACACAGGCAGCCGGCCGCTATCTGCAAATGGCTTCCCATGAAACGCTTGCCTACAAGAACTGCCGTGGAGCCTACGAGCTGTTGTGCAACAACACCTACGAAGGCATCCGCCTGCTGAAAGCCGCCAAAGCCGAAGGCTCGGAAGAAGCCACCTATAACCTGAAAATATTCTTTGAATCCAATCAAACCAATATACAATAAAACATGAAAACCCGGTATATCCTTTCTTGTCTTCTGCTCGGCGGCGCCCTTTCCGTTTCCGCACAGAAAACGGCTGTCAAAAGCAACCTGCTTTCCGCCGCCAACGGTGCGCTGAATGCCGGTGTGGAATATGCCTTCGGTCTCAAATCCACATTCGATTTGTCCGGCAGCATACGCCCGTGGAAACGCACGGAAGGATATGTCAACAAATATTGGCTCATACAACCGGAATACCGCTATTGGACTTGCCAGAAATTCAACGGCAGTTTTTGGGGAGCCTATCTCAACGGAGCGCAGTTCAACGTAGGAGGGAAAAAGATGCCTTTCGGACTCTTCCCCTGGCTGAAAGAGCACCGGTATGCAGGCTGGCTGGCAGGTGGAGGCATAAGCTACGGATATCACATCATGCTCAACCGCCACTGGAATATAGAAGTTTCCGTCGGTGTAGGGTATGAATATATCGACTATAAGAAATATAAATGCCCCGACGTGTGTGCCGAGCTACTGGAAAAAGGCCATTATCACTATTTCGGCCCTTCCAAAGCATCCCTGAGTATAGTTTACATATTTAACTAAAGAGCCATGAAATACTTATTCTATTTTATATCATTTATTTTTCCTGCGCTTTGCTCATCGGCGCAGCCGGCAGAACGGGACAGTTCGATTTACATCGCCTCCTCCCGGCTCTACCGGATGGGAGAAAGTCTGGTAGTGTCCATGCAGGTAGACATTACCAGACAGATTCCCTCCAACGAATCAGTCATACTGATTCCCCGGCTCAGCGACAGCCTGGACAACTTCATCCAGCTTCCCGCCATCTATGTGAACGGTCGTAAACAGCATATTTTCTTCCAGCGTGAAACCGGCAGGCAGGAAAAAGACTATGAAGAGTTACGCCGCCGCAATGACCGCAAACAAAGCGTACACTACTTGCGCAGCATCCCCTTCACCCATTGGATGAAGCATGCCTCCTTGCATCTCATCGAAAAAGAATGCGGATGCGGAGTTCCCCGCCATACAGACTCCACCTATCTGACCCGCCTGAACATCCTTCCCGATATCCATCCGCACGTAGCGTTCATCACTCCGCAGATGGAAGAAAGGAAAGTGCGCGAAGAAAGCGGACGTGCCTATCTGGACTTCCCGCTCAACGAAACAACCATCTATCCCGAATACAGAAACAATCCGGCCGAACTGGCAAAGATAAAGCGCAGTATCGACCTGATAAAAAACGATACCAATGTAGTCATTTCGCATATTGACATTCACGGATACGCCTCTCCCGAAGGCCCCTACTCCAACAACGAGCGTCTGGCGCGGGAACGGACCCGGACCTTGAAGGACTATGTATGCAGCCAATATGCTTTCAATGATACATTGTTCACCACCCATTACACCCCCGAAGACTGGGACGGATTTGTCAAGTTGCTGACCGACACCGTTATCACCCATCGCGAGGAACTGCTACATATTGCAGAAAGCAAAAGCAGCCCCGACGGGAAAGAACGGAAAATACGGAAACGTTATCCCGAAGAGTTCCGTTTCATCCTGCAACATTGGTTCCCCGGCCTCCGCCATTCAGACTACACCATCCACTATGTGGTACGTCCGTTTACGGTAGAGCAGGCCAAGCAGGTATTCCAAAGCAACCCCAAGAATCTGAGTATTGAAGAGATGTTCCGCATAGCCCGGACCTACCCTGCCGGCAGTCCGGAATACAATAAGATTTTCATGACGGCGGTTCTGCTTAATCCGGAACACCCCGTTGCCAATCTCAATGCAGCCTGCATCCTGCTCGCGCAGGGAGATACCAAAGGCGCCTCACTCTATCTGGACAAAGCCGGTGAAACTCCCGAAAAGACCCTTTTGCAAGGTATCATGCAAATGCTGAGCGGGAACTATACCGAAGCGGAGAACCTGCTGCACAAAGCGGAAGAGGCAGGACTGCCCCAAGCAGGTGAAAACCTGAAGATATTACATGAGATTTACTAATCACATTTTTAACTAAAACTATTTTACATTATGAACAAAAAATTATTATTATCCTTCGCTCTTGCAGCCGCAATGACAGGATGTATCAATGATGCAGATGTTCCCTCAGGAAACGGAGACAATCCGGCTCCCGGAGCCAGAGGAGGGAACATGGAGATTTCATTTGTAGTTCCCAACTCTTCCAACGGCAGCCGTGCCGCTTCCGCCGAAGACTCCGGAGTTTACGAAGACGGAACCGCCGAAGAATACAAGGTGAGCAATGTAACCCTCTATCTGTTTGACTCCTCCAGCAAGAATCTGGTTACTACCATCAATGTAACTCAAAGCGATCTGGGTGCAGGCACTTCCAGCGGAGAGAGCAGCAAAGAAGGACAAACCATTGTCTATCCTTGCAACAAGGAAATCACAGTAAAACCGGGCAACTATGACATCCTTGCCGTAGCCAACGGTTCACAGACCTTCGAAATAGGTCAGGAATCCACATTATTGGGACAGATTGACGCCTCCACCTATGGAAACGGCATGATAACCAGCGTACCCGGAAGCGGTTTCATCATGTCCAACCGCGGCTCGGCCAATATGAACATCACCGTGGAGTCTCCCGAAGAAAGCGACACCAAAGCACACGTCAGAATCAATCTGGAACGTGCCGTTGCCAAACTGATGGTCAGAAATGACAGCAAGGAAATCTACACGTTGAAGAATTCTGCCGGAGTGACTTACGCCACAGTCCGTCTGAACAACTACAAATTCATCAACCTGGCAAACAAGTTCTACACCTTCCGTCATGTCGCTACACTGGATAACGCCCCTGAGACTCCGTCAGCTCCGTCATCTTACAGCGTGGAAGCAGGAAACTTCGGTAACATCGCCGACAACAACGGTTACCTTATCGACCCCTATTTCTTCGACAAGACCGTAGCTGGAGCCACTACCAATTTCACAGGCGGTTCATTCTACACCAACCACCTGTCAAAACAGACAGACAGCAACTGGTCGGGCCTGGCCGATGCAGGAAAGTACGTTTCCATGTACTGTCTTGAAAACTGTATGTTCCGTCCGGCACAGAACACAGTATACACCACCGGTATCATGCTGAAAGGTACATTTACCCCCGAAGCTTCACAGACCATCGGTAACAACGGTAATCCGGTAGAAGACCCGCTTGTATTCAACACACTGTATTATTTCAACTATAAGTTCTACACCACACTGGCAGCTGTAGGCAAATATGGCGATGCCAATATTGATGGTTTGACAGAAGAATCCAGTGATGCAGAACTGGCTGCCAAGCAGATTACCCGTTTCACCAAGAACGGAGGCAATTTCTCTACCTTCTACAATTACTGGATCAAACATCTTGACAACAACAACCCCACCGTCATGGGCGTCATGGAGTTCGGTATTGTACGTAACAACATCTACTCTGTCAACATCACCAGCATCAAGAACCTGGGTCCCGGCACTCCGGACACCAAACCCGATCCGGATGAAAACAAAGCATTCCTGGACGTAGAATTCGGAGTATATCCATGGATTGTCCGTGACCAAGATGCCGACCTTGAATAAAACAGTCTCAAAATAGAAAAACAATGAGTAAAACTGCTACTATCCTCTTCGCCCTATGTACTCTTTTCTGTAGTGCATGTTCCTGGGTAGACGATGACCGATCCGATTGCCCCACAGGCTGTTGGTTAAAGTTATCCTATACCTATAACATGCTGAATGTAGATGCCGTGACCACTCAGGTAAAAGATGTCACGCTATTTATTCTCGACCAGGAAGGGAACTATATAGTCCGGGAGGAAGTAGACAGTCTTACATTCCATCAAAATGAATGTACAATCCAAGTCCCCTCCCTGCCTCAGGGAGATTACACCTTTTTGGTCTGGGCAGGATTGGCAGACTCACTTTACCGGCATACTCCCACCTCACTGACACTGTTACGCAATGAGGCGGGAGAACAATCCGAAAAACTTTCATCTCTATTCCACGGGCGGCTGGACAATGTGCATATCAGCGGCGAATATCAGGTTTTGGCTCTCTCTCTTACTAAAAACACGAATATTCTGAGCTGCATATTGCAAAGCCAGTCGGCCGCCCCTCTGGATACAGATGATTTCCGTCTGGAGCTGACAGCCCGCAACGGATGCATGGATCACCGGAACACTCCGACAGACTCCGTTTTCACCTGCTATCTTCCCTTCATGCAGGAAAGCGCCAATCTGGAAGACATACAGGTAGTACATGCCGGAATGAATACATTGAGATTGATGGAGAATGACGACACCCGCCTACGGTTAATCTATCAACCTAGTGGAAAAGAGATTTTCGATATTCCGCTGACACCCTATCTGCTTCTGTCGCGTAATGTCGAAACAACCTACATGCCTCCACAAGAATATCTTGACAGGCAAGACCGCTATAACCTGATATTTTTCCTGAGCCCGACAGAGGATCCGCAGAAACCTTACATATGTTTACAAATGCAAGTAAACGGCTGGATAATACGTATAAATGATGCAGAATTAGATAAATAATCTTTCTGTTTTGAACATTTCAATCTATATTCGATTCCGTTATGAAAATTACTTATTATGTAAAATCTATAATACGGAACCTTATGAGAAATAAAAAAAAATTCAACGAGTTTATGAACAAAACGATTGAAGAACTGAAAGACGAGAAACGATATGGCACGGCACATGTCTATCAAAGTACCTTGAACGCTTTCAGTGAATTCTGTGGATGTGAGGTTATTTACTTTCACCAGCTCAACAGAGCCAATCTGAAAGAATTTGAAACCTACCTGCGTGACAAGCAACTAAGTTGGAATACTGTTTCCACCTATATGCGGACATTGCGCGGCGCCTACAACAAAGCGGTGGACCAGAAAATAACCACCGGCAACTCCCGCCTGTTCAATCACGTCTATACCGGAGTGAAAAACGATGTCAAGCGTGCGCTGGAAGTGGAGGAGATAAACAAGCTGCTGAACGAAGTTCCTCTGAAAAGACTACCGGAAGACCTGGTACGATGCAGGGTTTGGGCAAACCTGATGTTCCAACTGCGCGGGATGCCTTTTGTTGATCTGGCCTTTCTTCACAAAAGTGACTTGAAAGGTAACACACTTTCTTACCGCCGGCATAAAACGGGCGGCCAAATGATAGTGGATATTCCGCCAACAGCAATGGAACTGATCAGACAATATCAGAATACCGACTGCAACTCTCCCTATCTTTTCCCTATCCTGAGCGGCACCAAAACCGGAGAGGAGCTGTACATAGAGTATCAGCAGGCGCTACGGATCATGAACTATAACCTGGGCAGACTGGCAAGACGATGTGGAGTGATAACCAAGGTCAGTTCATACACCACCCGCCATACCTGGGCCACCCTTGCCAAATATTGTAATTTCTCTGAACAACTAATCTGTGAGGCTTTTGGACATTCGTCAGTGAAAGTTACAGAAACATATTTGAAAAACTTCAAATATGAAGAGATAAAGAAAGCTAATGATGCAATAATTCTATACGTTTCAAAAAATGGAAAGAAAAGAGCATAAATAGATAAAACGTTGAATATCATGGCATTTTAATTCTGTTACTTTGTAAGTAACAGAATTTATTCGGCAGCAAAAATAGACAATAAATCGATAGCAAACAAGAAACAACATTCTAAAATTAATATTTTTAATGATTGCGTTGAATGTTAATAAAAAGAACATTTTTATATTTTTCTTTTATATAAGTAACACACATCACGTTTTACACAGTCAACGCAATGCATTAAAATATTATATTTCAGAATATTATATCTTATCCGCTATAAAATAGTGAGATATAAATTATACAATATGTTTATTGATAAATTTTCTGTTACTTACAAAGTAACAGAAGAGCAGAAAAAAGAAAAAAAGCGACATAGTTGAAACATAGTTAAAAAAAACATCATATAGATCTGACATATAAAAAGTTTTACCTATGATACAAGTCCAGAGATTTAACAAAGTACTTAAATTAGCAGTCATTCTAGGAGATTTAGTCATTCTGAATGTACTTTTCATCTCATTTAATTCAATATGGAACGAGTTGTTTGGGGAAAGAGCCTGTAGCGGCACTTTACCCCAAATTCTAACTCTGTTCAGCGTATGTTATTTTGCATGCACTATTTCAGGAGGTGTCATACTGCATCGTCGGGGAGCCCGTGCCGACCAAATTGTATTCCGGGTACTCCGCAACGTGTTCTATTTCTCTTTTTTATCGACCGGACTGATGGTATTATCCGAACTTGAGATATATTCCAAACTATTGCTGTCCGGTAAAACTTTTTCAAACAAATAAATTAGGGCTGACACTTCTATCAGCCCTTGGTTATCTTTGTTTTGCGAAAAATATATAACCATGAGCAAAGATAGTCATACCGGACAGCCGGTCTATAGTCAAGTGTTAAAGTTACTCGACAAAGAAGATTCTTCAAATAAGTCGCGAAACGAAAGGAAGCAGGCTTACGTGAAGCGTTTTGACGGCTACCAACATCTTGTGGTAATGCTGTTCGGCATACTCAAACACTTTGATTCTCTTCGCGAACTTGAGATAGGCATGAAGGCGGAGGCTCACAAGCTCGGACACCTCGGAATGAACTATCTGGTTCGTCGCAGCGCTTGCGGAGGCCAATATACGCCGTCCTCAGGAGTTCTTTGCAAGTGTTTATGCGTATCTTTTGGAGAAGTATGCCAAATTTTAGCGGACAGCCGCCCCTCCAAGAGCTATAAGGGGCAGACTCACGAGCCTAAAGACTGGGAGAATTGCTTTACATGATGGATTCCACCACAATAACGCTCTTTGACAACATACTCAAAGGTGTCGGGCGGCACCCGAAATCAGGCAAGAAAAAAGGCGGCATGAAAGTACATACAGTAATGAAGTATCATGTCGGCGTACCGATGGTGGTGCAGCTCACATCCGCCGCAAAACACGATCATTACCTGCTGAAGGAGGTGCATTTGCCAAAAGACTCCACTTTGGCGATGGATCGTGGTTACGTCGACATCGCACAATTCCAACGTCTTACCGAAGAAGGCGTGTGCTACGTGACCAAAATGAAGAAAAACCTTAAGTACGAGGAACTTGAATCCATTACTTATGTCAACCCGCAGGGACTGGTGACGCACATAGACAAGAAAGTGCTTTTTACAAGAGGGGAACTCACCCATGAGGCACGTAGGGTGGAGATATTTTACGAGACAAAGAAGCCGGTTGTGCTGTTGACCAACAACTTTGAGTTCACGTTTGAGGACATTTCTGAAATTTATCGCCTCAGATGGGCCATCGATCGCTATACAAACAGCTAAAATTATAAATATTTTCCGCTAAATTTCTTCTATGGGGACAGCGTCAACGCCATACAAATACAGACATGGGTAACATGATTGCAAATCTGCTGATAAAAGTTCTGTCAAGAAGCATTAACAAAGTACTTGTTCGCAGGTTGTTACCATGGTACGACTTAGTCATTCTAGTCGATTTTCATCTCATTCATGGAATATGGAAAATATGGAATGATTTTTGGGGAAAGAGCCTGTAGCGGCACTTTACCCCAAATTCTAACTCTGTTCAGCGTATGTTATTTTGCATGCACTATTTCAGGAGGTGTCATACTGCATCGTCGGGGAGCCCGTGCCGACCAAATTGTATTCCGGGTACTCCGCAACGTGTTCTATTTCTCTTTTTTATCGACCGGACTGATGGTATTATCCGAACTTGAGATATATTCCAAACGCTTTTTTATCTATTATTTCATTCTGCTCATCCTCTGTATCACTGTCTATCGCCTGCTTTTCCGTTTCTGCATACAGCTATACAGAAGCCATGGAGGGAATTTCCGTACGGTCCTCTATTTGGGAAGCACCGAAAATATAGCCGAGCTGTACCATGAAATGACCTCCGATGCCACTACCGGCTACCGGGTACTGGGCTACTTCGACACCACCCCCAATGCCAAGTTCCCCGCCAGCTGTACCTATCTGGGAAAACCGGAGCAAGCCATTGACTACCTGGCACAGCACAAGGTGAACCAGCTTTACTGCTGCCTGCCCTCGGCATTGAGCGAACAGATCGTGCCGGTCATCAACTATTGCGAGAACAACCTGATACATTTCTACAGCGTGCCCAATGTGCGCAACTACCTGCGTCACCGCATGCACTTTGAAATGATAGGCAGCGTACCCATCCTCAGCATCCGCAAGGAACCCTTGGGAAAAATAGAGAACAGGCTGATAAAACGCATATTCGATGTAATCTTCTCGCTGCTCTTTTTATGCACATTATTCCCCATTATATTCCTTATTGTAGGAGTGACCATCAAAATCACTTCTTCGGGTCCCATATTCTTCCGTCAGAAACGTAACGGATTGAACAACAAGGAATTCTGGTGTTATAAATTCCGTTCCATGAAAGTAAACAAGGAATCGGACACCTTACAGGCCACCCTCAACGATCCCAGGAAAACCAAATTCGGCGATTTCATGCGCCGGACCAATATTGACGAACTTCCGCAATTCATCAATGTATTGCTGGGAGATATGTCCATTGTAGGGCCACGCCCCCACATGTTGAAACACACGGAAGAATATTCCAAGATAATCAATAAATACATGGTCCGCCATTTCATCAAGCCCGGTATCACGGGATGGGCGCAGGTGACCGGTTTCCGTGGCGAAACCCGCGAACTGGAAGACATGGAAGGACGTGTGAAAGCCGATATATGGTATATGGAACACTGGTCTTTCCTGCTCGACCTTTATATTATGTACAAAACCGTGGCAAACGTGCTGCACAAAGACAAGCAAGCTTATTAGAACAAGACCTGAAAACTGAAATTTTTTAAATAACAGAGAGCCAAAAAATGAGAAGATTGAAATTTACCCTATTCGCGCTGGCTTCCCTGCTGCTATGCAGTTGCAGCGCCTACAAAAAGGTACCCTACCTGCAAGGGTCCGAGTACCTGAACATGGCAAATGTCCAAACACCCCTGTATGATGCACACATCATGCCCAAAGATTTGCTGACCATCACGGTGAACACCAGTGATCCCGATGCCGCCATTCCTTTTAACCTGACGGTAGCCACCCCCATCACGGCAAACAGCAAAAGCCTTACCAGCCAACCATCCCTGCAACAATATCTGGTAGACAATAACGGGAACATTGATTTCCCGGTCTTGGGCACACTGCACATCGGCGGTCTCACCAAAAGCCAGGCGGAAAACATGATAAAGGAAAAACTGAAAACCTATATCAAGGAAAACCCCATTGTGAATGTACGCATGGCAAACTACAAAATCTCCGTGATGGGAGAAGTAGCACACCCCGGCACATTCACCATCACCAATGAAAAAGTAAACATCATGGAAGCGCTCGCCATGGCGGGAGACATGACCGTATACGGACAACGCGACAAAGTGAAACTGATCCGTGAAGATGCGCAAGGCAACCGCCAGGTGATTCCGCTGAACCTGAACGATGCCGACATCATCGTATCTCCTTACTACTACCTCCAGCAGAACGATGTGGTGTATGTCACCCCCAATAAGACCAAAGCCAAGAACGCAAGTATCAGCAACAGCACCACCATCTGGTTCTCGGTAGTAGGAACTCTGGTCGCACTGGCCAGCCTGATAGTAACCATTGCCAAATAAACAGAATTATGAAAGAAGACTTATACGACGACCTTTATCTGGAAGAAAAAGAAGAAAAGACCGATTTCAAAGCGATTCTTTTCAAATACGCCATCCATTGGCCCTGGTTCGTGGCATGCACCCTGCTGTGCATAGCAGGAGCCTGGCTTTATTTACGTTACACCCCGCCGGTGTACAACATCTCGGCATCCGTCATCATCAAGGACAATGACAAGAACAGCAAAGCAAGCAGCGGCATGGGCGACCTGGAAGACCTGGGCTTCTATTCCTCCATCAACAACTTTGACAATGAAGTGGAAATCCTGCAATCACGCACGCTTATCAAAAAAGTGGTGGAAGAACTGGATCTTTACATCAGCTATGCCACGAAGAGCAGTTTCCATGACATCGAACTTTACAAAAGTTCCCCTGTGAAAGTATGGATTACCCCCGAAGAAGCCCAGAAACTGCCCGCCCCCGCGCGTCTTCACCTGACCTTGCAGCCGGGCAACAAGCTGAATGTGAAACTCCGGATAGGAGAAGAGGAATACAACAAGCAGTTCGACAAGCTGCCCGCCTTGCTGACCACCCCGTCGGGCACGTTCAGCTTTACCCCTAAAGATTCCACAACTGTCCAAAGCACGCAGGAAATCATGGCTACGGTTTCTTCCCCCCGCAGTGTGGCAAACACTTACCGGGGAGCATTGAGCATAGAGCCTACTTCCAAATCCACCACTATCGCACAGATCTCTGTCAAGAGCACGCATACGCAGCGCGGCATGGATTTCATCAACAAGCTGGTGGAAGTCTACAACCGGGATGCCAACGATGACAAAAACGAAGTGGCTACCAAAACCGCGGAATTTATTGATGAACGTATCAAAATCATCAACGGCGAATTGGGAACCACGGAACAGGAACTGGAAACCTTCAAGCGCGATGCCGGGCTCACCGACTTGAAAAGCGACGCCCAACTGGCATTGAGTGAAAACTCGGAATACGAAAAGAAACGTGCCGAAAACAGCACCCAGCTCCGGCTGGTACAATTCCTGGCCGGCTATGCCAACAATCCGGATCATGCCTACGAAGTACTTCCGGTCAATGTGGGCCTGACAGATACCGGTCTTGCCGAGCTGATCAACCGCTACAACGAGATGCTGCTGGAACGCAAGCGCCTGCTCCGTTCCTCCCAGGAAAACAACCCGGTGGTAGTCAATCTGGATGCCAGCATCCGCGCCATGCGCAGCAATGTGCTGACCACCATCAACAGCGTACAAAGAGGTTTGGCCATCACCCAAGCGGATCTGGAACGTCAGGCAGGCAAATACGCCGGACGCATCACCAATGCTCCGGGACAGGAACGCCAGCTGGTCAGCATCTCGCGCCAGCAGGAAATCAAAGCCGGCCTTTACCTGATGCTGCTGCAAAAGCGTGAAGAAAACGCCATCACTCTGGCATCTACCGCCAACAACGCCCGCATGGTGGACGAAGCACTGGCAGACGCCATCCCCGTATCTCCCAAAGGAAAGATGATTTATCTGGTAGCACTGATTCTGGGAATCGCCCTGCCGGTAGTTGTCATCTATATCATCGAACTCTTAAAATACAAGATAGAGGGCCGCGCCGATGTGGAAAAAATCACCTCCCTTCCCATTGTGGGCGATGTACCCCTGTCGGAAGATAAAGGAAAAGAAGAAAGCATTGTAGTACACGAAAACCAAAACGACCTGATGGCCGAAACCTTCCGTAATGTACGCACCAATGTACTTTATATGATGAGGAGCGACGAGAAAGTCATATTGGTTACCTCCACCACCACAGGAGAAGGCAAAACCTTTATCGCTTCCAATCTGGCTGTCAGTCTGGCTTTATTAGGAAAGAAAATCGTGATCGTGGGGCTTGACATCCGCAAGCCGAGCCTGAACAAAGCTTTCAACTTATCACACAGGGAACAAGGCATCAGCCAGTTCCTCGCCAATCCGGAACATACCGACCTGATGTCGCTGGTACAAGTTTCACGCATCAATGCCAACTTGTCCATTCTGCCCGGAGGGCCTATTCCTCCCAACCCGACCGAACTGGTGGCACGTGAATCTTTGCCTCAGGCTATCGACATACTGAAAAAGCATTTTGACTATATCATTCTGGATACCGCCCCCATCGGCATGGTGACCGATACCCTGCTGATTTCGCGCGTAGCCAACGCCAGCATCTATGTGTGCCGGGCAGACTACACCCACAAGGCAGATTATACTTTAATCAACGAACTGAGCGAACAGAAAAAACTGCCCAACCTATGTACCCTTATCAACGGACTGGACATGAAGAAAAAGAAGTACGGATATTACTATGGATACGGCAAGTATGGCAAGTATTACGGATACGGTAAAAAATACGGTTACGGCTATGGATATGGCACTGAAAATGTAAATAAAAAGTAATTTCAAAAGTAATTACATAATACCATAAGACTAATTCTCTTCTGAATTTGTTAAAATATTAACACATTAGAAAGAGAATTAGTCTTATTACGTTTTAATATATAAATATTATTTACTATATTTTTCTTTCGAAACATCAAAACAGGGGCACTGTTTCACCCATTCCTCAGGCTCTATCTCGCCATTTCCGTTCAAATCCGGACTTAAATCCCGATGACCGCAAACCTTGCAACCGGGATAATCCACCAGCAACGCCCTGACCAGTACACGCAACGAATGTTTCTGCCACACCGTCCGCGTATCCGCCAGCCTGCCCCGCTCACTGATTCCCCCCTCATAGCATATCCCGATACTCTGCGCATTATGTCCACGCGCATGCGCCCCTATTTTCTCTATGGGACGGGTTGTTTTTATATCCCCGTTCTTGCGGATATAAAAATGATATCCGGGTCCGTTCATTCCACGCCTGCGGTGGCACACCTCCAAATCCTGTTCGGTAAAGTCCCTGTCCGCCTTTGTGGCGGAACAGTGGACAACAATCAGATTAATCACCCTCATCCCCCTATGCACGAGCTGATTCCTACTACACCCGCAATAGCCGTAGCTACTGCAATCACCACTTTCAAAATAGTGCTCCAAACAGATTTACCTTTCATCCTACAGTTTTTTTAAAATTAAACACTTGTCCGCCATCTACTTAAGCAGGCTTTTGCTCCCCCTTCGTTTTCACCGGCAATTTATCCACCTTCGTATATTTCAGTGCTGCCAGAATACCGCTTAGCGCAATACCCGGACGGAAATTGATACGCGCTTTTCTAATCATCGACACATCATACGCATCCTCCGTTTCCGCACCTCTTCCGCTCAGGCCTATCTGGAAAGTGCCCAGATCGGCAAGCCTTACGATCTCGCCCCCTTCCAGAGCCTCCATAATCACATCCTCCAAGGCAACAAGCACAGCCATTACATCCGCACGCGTCACCGTACAGGTTTTCTGAATACGATCCGCCATTTCGCGAATCTCTACATGGCCATTGGCCTGAGCTTGTGCATAAAACTTAGGCACTGCATCCTGATCAAGCGGATTATTACGCTTTACCACCGAATAAGAAACTGTTCTTCCCATACTTTTTCAAATTAAAAATTAAAACTTGCAAATTAAGAAACACACTGGTAATCAAGCGTTAACCACTAAGCCGGCTATGATTGACTTTTGATTACACTACAAAGATACGATGAACCGGAAGCCCCGTGTAGACATTTGTAGAGAAGCGTAGGAGATTGTCGGGAAATGTCGAGAATAACTTACAGAGAGAGTAGGAAAACAAGGACATTTTGCGTATCTTTACCCTATAATCAAAACGATAAAAGAACATGAACCAAGAAGAAAAAGCATTCATTATCAGAGCGTATGACAAAGCGGAACTGGCAGAACTATACAGCCCGGGGCGAACTGCCGCGGCAGCCCTGCAAACCCTGTATCGCTGGATGCGGAGAAACATGCTGCTACAGGAAGAATTGAACGAAGCGGGCTACAACAAATTCCGCCACAGCTTTCTGAAGCATGAAGTGGCAATCATAGTGAGGCATCTGGGAGAACCTTAGGACATACGCTTCCCAAAGAACCTGTTGTCTACATCGAAAGACCTTGTTGTTTTTTTAAAATCCCCTGTTGTTTTACCGGAAAGGTCCTGTTGTTTTTTGAAAACAACAGGATCTTTTTCACCTGCATTTAAGGCTCACAAGGCTCAGGGCTCACTTAGGCGGTTTTCTGAGCCAAGATTTGCCGGTCTTTCTATACTTACCATCCTCTTTCTCAACGATTTGATAATACACCAAACGCAACAAATAACGTTTCACGGATGCTGTAGGCAACCCGGCTTCATTGGCAGCCGCCATCAGCTCCGAATAGGTGAACTCGCGCGGCATTTTTTTCAAGACAGGACGCAGTTTGAAAAAAGCCTTTACCGGCCTGATTCTTCCGGCAGTATCATCCATGGAAGTGGAAAGCAGCAAACTGTGTTCCAGCAACACATCCACTATCTGCATTGCCGTATGGAAATCCTCATCCGAACACTCCCACTCCGATGTATTCCATTGCGGCTCACACTTACGCAATGCAGTCAGCACCATGGCAATACGAGACATCATCAGTCCGTGGCGCAGCACAATGGCCCCCGGAGAATCATCATCTTCCGCCACTACCTCACGCAGATACGTTCTGAAACGCTCCGTATGCTCTTTCCATTGTTCCTCGGTGAAAACCACCTCGGTAGGCGATCCGGAGAGAAAGATAAACATACGCAGCAGCTCCTCGCCCATCCCTTTGAAATAAGCGCGCATATCCAGCCGGGCCTTGCCGGGATTTGCCGACTTATACTCCCAGTGGGCCTGTCCCACATAGAAAGCCACACGGCTGTACATTCCATTCTCCAGCGAAGAAATAAATTTATGCAACTGGGCGGGAGTACCCGAAGCGCATAATGCCAGATGAGGGTCACTCACAACAACAAGCCGGTGATCCGTCTTGAAATAAGAAGACACCTCCTCGTGCTGGGAGGCGGCACGCATCACATCATCATGTTTTCCATACTCCTGGTGCATGGCAGAACTTATCATGTCCAGCTCGGAGGCATTCATCACCAAGCCGACCGCTCCACCCGCCTCCAAAGCCAGTATCAACTGGCTTTTTGAAATATTGGGAGCCACCTTCAGGATGCGTTCCACCGGCATCTCCGGGCATTGGTCCAAATCGGGAACCCTCTTTTCCTGAGCGGCAAGCCGTTCCTCCAGATTCCACTTCAGCAGCTTCTGCCGGTACTCACGCTCATCCTTCCTGTTCAATTCATCGTAATACTCCTGAATGGCTGCGGGCAGAATTGCCGCCAGTTGCATCACCCCCTTTCCTCTGCCCGAACCGGCCAAAGCCACCAGGTAGAGATCGGCGGAATAAACCATTCCTCCATAATTCATCCTCACCCCCGGCAGACAACCGCTGATGTTGGTAATCATGGAGAGCAACAGAATATCCCTCTCGCGCTTGTTGCGGACGTGCGTCAAACCACGCTTCAAAAAGTCGGGCAAACGGTCGAACAGTTCATCCGGAAGACACGGAACTTCACGACGCAACTTGTCAGCCTCAAGTTTCTCTAACTCAGCCTCTTCCTCCCCCTCATTGGGCTCAGAATACCGCATAGGTGAGCCCTGAGCCTTGTGAGCCCTGGAAGCAGGTGTTTCGGGCCCCTTGTTCATGTCGGCATACCGGTATCCGGAGTCTATGCGCGGAGGTATATCCCCGGCGGCACACCCCATACCCGCCAGCCTTTCCACCGCCAGCGTTTTCAGCCGTGCCAACTCTTCCTCGCCCACTCCTTTATAGCGGGCGATACGTCCCAGCTTCAACAAAAACTCATTCTTTTTGCCATCCACAAAGGGATTCTGCTCCAGGAACTCGTTGAAGAATGTGTGCAGCATGCCCGAAGCCGCAACGGGAGGCCCGGACGCACCTGCCGGGGTCTTCACTTTCAGCTCCGCCAAAATCTCCCCCACCCTGTCGGGATGCTCCGTCACAAAGCGCCGCCAGGGAAAAACTTCGGTATCCGGACGAAAAAAAGCCTCCGGATCATACGATGCAAAGCAAGGACGGGTGGGATTCTTGCAACTCATGTCACAGGGAAAGGCAAGAAGCTGCGCCACGTGCCATGCCACCAATGCGTATGCCATACGATACTCGTCCACACTCTCCGCTTCCACACGCACCACCAGTTTCAGCCCGTCGTACGAAACGCTGCGCCATGCCGCCTTCACCCAAGGAGTGTCCTTCAATACCTGCAAGAACTCAGACACACGGCCGTTACATTTATCCACATCCAGCATGGCGTCCCCGCTCCACTGCTTCAGATTGGTTTCGGCATGGCTCCCATCGCAACGCCCGGCTATCACCAGCGCGGCCAGTTTTCTCTTTAACTTCTTGGCCTCTGTCTCCCTGCCCGAAGCCTTCAGGCGCTGATACTCTTCTACTTGCACCTTCCAGCGTTCGCCACGCAGAAGTTTCACAAACTCTTTCAATGTCATATCCACGGCATGTTCATCGAACACCGAGAAATAGAAAGAGCATAAATCGGTATAAACCATTCATGTATGAATTTAAATTATCAAAAGGAGGGCATTTCCCTCCACCATGAAAGCAAAAGTATATTGCAAACCCATACAATCAAAAGTTAAAATTGTACACTTACCCAACGTAAAGCACTGATTTACAATACCCATTTATGATACAAGTGTACAAATAACCGGGAGACTTCCTTTTAATGTCTTTTCACATTTTGCTCCTTATTTCCTTTCTTTCCTCTTTTTCTTCTCTTTCCGTTCTTTCTTCTTCTTTTCCTCCTTTTTCCGCAGAAACTCGTCTATATCAGCCAACATACTTTTGCACATGCGCTTCAGAACTCTCATTTCCTCATCAGTGTAGCCTTCACCGGACAGGCGATATCCGGCCATGATTTTTTCCAACTCTTGAAGGAAGCTCAATCTGCCACTATTTTTCTTATAAATCTTGATTTTTCCACAATGTTAATATCATTTAAAATATAAAAAGCACAAAAGTATAAATAAATACGTCATTCTTGTTAATTTTTTCATTTTTTGCGAACAAATAGCTTGTTATCGTAAAAAAATGTCTATATTTGCATCAGAATTTAACGACAAGCTTACCTGGGAATGACACAGGTAACAGCGTAGCGTGCTCAAGAGGCATCATTTCTTTCATTTTTTAGAACATCTAACATTACTTTTCCTTCCTCCGAATATGAAAAAATGGCTAGTGGCGTATGTCCGCCTTCACCACGAAAAGAAGACGGCCGAACGGCTGACCGCAATGAACATAGAGAACTTCCTGCCTGTACAAGAAGAAATCCGCCAATGGACTTACCGGAAAAAGAAAATAAAACGGGTGGTTATCCCCATGATGATTTTTGTCCATGTAGATGCGGCGGAACGTTCGCAGGTGCTCACGTTGTCGGCCATCAGCCGGTATATGGTGCTGCATGGCGAACATACTCCGGCGGTGATTCCGGACGAACAGATGGAACGGTTCAAATTTATGCTGGATTATTCGGACGAGGCGGTGGAGATGTGTACCGAGCCATTGGCTCCGGGAGAATTGATACGGGTGGTCAAAGGTCCGCTAAAGGGTCTGGAAGGAGAACTGGTGGAAGTGGATAGAAAAGCGAAAGTGGTGGTAAGACTGGATTTGCTGGGATGTGCTGGGGTTGATATGCCGGTAGGGTTTGTGGAGAAGATGAAATAAGGATGGCGGACGCTAGGAAATGTGGAGGGGAATTTGTAACTTTGCGGTAAGAAAGGAGAATAAAGGCATGCGTTTGCAATCTAAGGAAATACAGACCATCATCCAAATAGCCAAAGATATTTATGGTGAAACAGTGCAGGTATATCTCTTCGGTTCTCGTCTGAATGACGAAAAGCGCGGAGGAGATTTTTACGTTAGATCCATAGCACGTAAGAAAAGAAGGGTGAGGCACGCATCACATGAGAATTGAAACTGCTGGGCGAAAGATTGACGTCATCGGTGACCATGAGGATTCACCGGTAGTACAGGAAGCCTTGAAAAACGGAATACAACTGATATGACAGAAAAGAAAATTCACAGGATTATTCTTTGCTTGAAACGGATGTTACCGTCATTTTGAATGAACTGTTTTCCAAAAGTGCCTTCAAAGGCAACAGACACGCTTGAGGTGTGATACAGGCTATTCTTTCCCGAAACTTTTTTCTATAACATAAACTTCGTAACAAAGTTATCGAGAGGAAGCAAACGCATTTAGAAATCACAGATAGGGTTTTCTACCATTACACAAAATAGCATTTTCTGTGACCGTGTGAAAAAATGAAACTTGTCGCTCATTATTAACAAATAATTTATTACTAATCTTTTGTTGGAATCCTGGGTTGTATTACTTATCTATTTTTCTGGAATATAAAAACGGGATTAGGATTACATACCGTTAGCGAAGCAATAGCACAAGGTGTATTTTTATTAATGACATTAAGTGTATTCATAAAATGATTGGTACCGTTTTAGATTCTATATATCGTGCAACCTCCCAAGCATATAAAGCAATATTGATTGGACAGATTAATATAATATTAAATCTAATAGCTATTATATCTGGTATAGTAATATTTCACTCTATGATTTATATTGCATATATGTTTGTCATATCAGACATTTGTATTGTACTCTACAAATTCATCAAAATTCAGTCTTTATTTCCATACACCCCTAAATGGAAATATCATGATACAAAATTATTTAAAGAATTACTTTTTCCATCATTAGCATTTATGGGATATCCAATTTCCAATATTATGATTTACCAGGGTTTCACCATTCTTGTCAACAAATTTCTAGGAGTTGAAGCTATGGTAGGCTATAATACAATCCGAACACTTACATCTTTTGTAAGAAAGATTATTAATATTATACAATCCTCTATTTGGCCTGAATATTCAATAGCTTATGGAAAAAATGATATTAATAGAATGCGTAATTTACATCGAAAGGCTTTCTCCATAGCTTTTCCGCTCACAATAATCATAACGATATTTATCATGATCTTTGGAAAGACTATTTATGAAATTTGGACTAATAATAAAATACCATTTGACTATTCCCTAGCTTTTTCATTTTGCTTTTTAACCATTATTCGCAACTTATGGGACACAAGTAATGTTGTTATGATTGCTACCAATAAACATGTACAATTTTGCAGTTATCTTTTTTCAAGTTCAATATTAGCACTAGTACTATCTATAACATTAATACAATTTTATAAAGATATTGAAGTGTTCGTTTATTCTCAATTAGCATTAGACTTACTTTTATGCTATCATGTCATAAAAGAGCAATGATACTTACTAATGACACAGCCTCCTCTTTCTTTTATTCTCCTATATCACTAGCAAAGCAACAAATAAATAAAATCATCTTACACAAAGATAAAAAATTACACTTATTACTATAAATAAAAAGTTGTTTAAATTATCATACTACAAATAATAAATCTATTACATTATATACTGACAATATATAAAATATCAACCAAAGAAAAACCGTAAAACAATATGATAAAAAGTATTTTTTTTTGGGGAGGAGTAACCACCCATTGCTACGAACTAGCTAAATCAATTTCAAGATATTATGAAGTTTGGGCTATTATTCTTCCAACTAAGCAAAAAGAGAAGAACGCATTCCTTCAGAGCTATCAGCCAACGTTAACCTTATTAAATGCGAAAATATAGATGACATTTATAAAATCATTTCCAAAAGAAAAACTGAAAATTCTCTTCACATTAATTCAGCACTAAAACAAGGAAGCCTAAATAACAAAGCCCTAAAAATTCTATGCCAAAAGGATATAATGTATTTTCTTTGCCACAAGAATCTTTCCAAACTCAAGGCTTAAAAGGTAAAATCAATGCTATAAAATGGTTTTTATATCTACATTTTACATACAGAAGAAAGATTAAAGGTTATGGACTAACAGGACTTAATGCCCAAAGAACATTCAAAAGAATGCTAGTTTCACCACACAAATTATTCCAATTTTCCTACATAACATTTCCTACAAAATTAGAAGTCACAAAAAAAAATAACATTATAAGATTTATTTTACGTTGGTGCCATTGATAAAAGAAAAAACATAATTCCTTTGTAGAATACATGCAAAATTATTCTAGCCAACAGTTTATTTTTGATATTTACGGTTCTTGGACATTAGATAAATTACTTATAAAAAAAATATCAAATTCTACTAATATATATTATCACGGTAAAAGAAATTATAAAGAGGTTCGGAATGCAATGTTAAATGCAGACTACCTAATATTACCTTCATTATACGATGGCTGGGGAGCTGTAGTTAACGAAGGACTGCAATCTGGATGTAAAGTTCTTGTAAGCAAAGACTGTGGTGCATCTATTTTTCCACTAATAGATTCACACTTAGGATATGTTTTTGATGGATCTAAATTGAGTTCATTAAATGGAATTATGAAACAAATTTTTATTGAAGGTCCATTATCTATTGAAAATAGACAAAGCATACAAAATGGGCGAATAATAAAATTCATCCAGACATAATTGAGATTATCTCAATCATGTCATTCAATATTACTTCTCTTCTGCTCCACATGCAATAGCACCGTGGCTCGACACAAGTCATTAACTTTATTATCATACAACATGGGTGTTTGGTTCTATTTATATCTTATAATTAATATAATAATATTAATTTATTATTACAAGAAGAAACTTGGCGTTTTCCAAGCTCCTTTCTTGATGGCCTATACTAGCATATTTGTTTTACTTCCTCAACTATCCTCTATATATATTTCTCCTTTTTACGAGAAATATCTTATCCGAGATTTGGGAATAATAATGGTCACATGTAACCTTACTTTTATTTTAGGATTTGAAATTGCAAAGAAGCAAAAAATTACATCTAGTTTCTTTTCAAGCATAAATTATAGAAAATCTAAATATATATTATTTATTTTCACTATACTTGGTTTGTATTCAATGACCCTATGGAATGACACTTTTCAAGGTAGTGATAATGTAATACAAGCAAATCTAAAGAATTTTTCTCAATATGCATTTTGTGCTATTGTTACTTTCATTTTTCGCAAAAATAAAAGCAAATATCTATATCCACTCATTATCTGCACTTTAGTTCCTCTTATTTACTTTGCATTCTTCATAAAAGGTTCACGAGGAGAAAGCCTGTTTCTTCTCATTACCATTTCTTTTATCCTTAGTATGAAATATCCTCAAAAGCACAAACTTATCTCTAAATCTATATTTACAATACTAATAATTGGAGCAATGCTAAATGCTAGTATAACAGTCATAAGACATATCTTAGTAGGAAATTCCAACAATGAAGATAATTCCACCCAAGAACTAGTTTTATGGGAAGCATTCAGAACTTCTTTTATACAAAAAGACATCACAGTCGGAATGGATTTAGGAAATGCAGCAAAAGGAATAAGGTATCTAAAAGAAACAGGACAAATGGATTATGGTACAAGTATATGGGATACTTTTATACAAAACTATATTCCCCGAAGATTAGTAGGGGAAGAAGCTAAAGAGAATTTAAAGTTAAACATAGTAAATGATAAATCTACAATTAAAAATTAACATACAATATTACAACCATGACAGGGTATTATTCAGCCTTCAAATGTTTCTCCTATTTAGGGTTCTTCCTATTTGGATTTATCGGATATTTATATGGGTATTTTTGGCGAAGAATATGTAAATCTCAAATATGTCTATTCATTTATCTGTCAATTATAGCTACCGTACCACTAATTTTTACTCATGGAGTAGACTATTTATATACACGATTAATTTTTATTTTCCTTATTATTTATCCACTAAGCTACTATTCTATTGAACGTAAAAAATAAAAGCAAGTACCAAATTCATTGTTTAATCTTTTTATATTATGGCAAAAAATATAATAGTATCACAGATTGGCGCTAGACACCGATATACAATCCCTAAAACTTTCTACGAAAATAATATACTGAAGGCCTTATTCACTGATTCATATAGATATACTTTTTAGGCAAACTATCCTACTTATTTATAAGACTAGGTATCAAAAAAACAATTTTTAAGCGTTTATGTTTAAGACTCCCTCAAATACCCCAGTCATATATCAAAGCATCAGACAAACCAACCTTAAAACTATTATTTAAAAAAAATGTAAATACAGAATTACTAAATGAAATTTTATATTTCACATTAGATCATTTTTTTTGCAAACACAAAAAAATCATAAATGAAGCCGATTGCATTTACAACATGTATTATGAAAATTTAGGATTTATAAAATACGCTAAAGAACAAGGAAAAACAATTGTTGTAGACATATACGAGAATCCTGTTTCGTTCAATTTTCTATTAAATGAAGTAAACAAATATCCAGAATACTCTTGCATACATGGAATAAGGAAACAATATGAGGACCGTATTGCCATAAGAGAAAAATATGTAAGCCAAATGTTGCAAATTGCCGATTATTATACAGTTCCATCAAAATACGTATTAAAGGCAATGATGGCATATCCCGAATTTAATCCTAAAAAAGCATTCTTATTACCCTATCCTACCAGTATACAAGAAACAAATTATAATTATCGGCCTATAAAACATAAAATTATTTGGGTTGGTAATGATCCCGTAAGGAAAGGATTAATATATTGTGCAAAAGCAGCGACAATATTAAAACAAAAATATACAGATCTAGATTTTAGAATCATAGGTTCTATTGATAATAAATACAAAGACATAGCAGTTTTCAAAGATTTAAATTTTATAGGTACTCTTACAAGTTCTGAACTAAAAAGAAGAATATAGAACAGCGGAAGCCTATGTATTTCCTACACTTTCAGAAGGTTTTGCAGGAACTGTCATTGAAGCTGCAAGTTGTGGTTGCCCTATTATTACAACAGAATGCGCCGGAACTGACTTAGAAGCTTTCCCTGCTATATACATACCAATACAAGATGTTAATGCTATTGTAGATAGTGTTACCTCTATTTTGGAGAACAGCAAATACAGAGACCAACTTTCACTAAAAACTTTTCAATATTCTCAAGCATTAACGCCTGAAACATATGAAAAACGCTTAATTTCTATTTTTAAATCTATCTAAATATTTCTATGCCAACATTATGTTCTCATAAAGAATGTACAGGATGTGCAACTTGTTTTGCTGTATGTCCACAGCATGCAATCTCAATGGAAAAGATATATATGGATTTTTATATCCTAAAATAGATCATAATAAATGCATTGAATGCAATTTGTGTGAAAAAAAATGTCCTTTACTACATAAACAAGAATACAAAATTCCCGAAAAAATAATAGCCTGCTATTGGAAAGATGAAAAAACGAATAGAAAGTACTTCTGGTGGAATAGGTACTTTATTAGCCCAAGAATTTATTAAAAACAATGGCATAATTTACGGATGTGCTTTTACTCCACCTTTCAACATCTGCCACATTAGATGTACAACTATTGAAAATATTCTTCGTTTAAGAGGGTCTAAATATGTTCAAAGCGAAATTCATGAAACATATACCAAAATAAATGAAGATTTAAAAACTCAAAAGAATGTACTTTTTATTGGCACTCCTTGCCAAATAGCTGGTATAAAAGCACGTTTTCCCAAACATCCTAATTTATTTACTGTAGAATTAATATGCCATGGAGTTCCTTCATGCAAATTTTTAAAGGAAAGTATTCCTTCAAATATCCTCAAAAAACGTATCAAACAAATTAATTTTCGCAGCAATTCACAATACAAATTCTCACTAATAGAAGATAACCAAATATTACCTAGCTATCAGCGTCCTCTTAGTAATGATCTCTATATGAAGGCTTTTTTTAACGGAATTACATACCGACCTTCTTGTCTTTCTTGCCATTTTGCAAGAAAAGAAAGAAATGCAGATATGACCATCGGAGATTTTTGGGGATTAAAATCAACTAAGATTACAGATATAAACAAAGGGGTGTCATTGGTATTAATCAATACAAATGCAGGTAAGACACTTTTAATTTATGTTCTGATTCTCTATATTCGGAAGAACGACCTTATAAAGAAGCACTTGATGCTAATGAGCCACTAAATCATCCTATCAAAAAAAGCATAAGATACAATGTGTTTAGAACATTATATCCACATTTTGGATACAAATATTCTTTATTTTTGCTTTACCTGATAAAATATTAGCAATGAAAATCAAATATTATCTCAAACATAACAAATAATGAAATTCCCATGAGATAAAAATCACGCCCAAGAGAATGTAAATAGTCAAGCTGAAGTTACCTTTGTATAGTGTAACCCTAAAATGTATCAGTTATGGCAGAAGTGACATTCCCTCAGTCGATACAGCGCGCTTGCGGTATCGACGTCCACCTGAAGGTTGTAGTGGCGACAATTGACGGAGCAGGCATCCAACGCGAGACCCGCTCATTCAAAACCTTCACGAGTTCTTTGAATGAATTGAAAGAATGGCTATTGTCCAATGGTGTAACGCATGTGGGAATGGAGAGTACCGGTGTTTACTGGAAGCCGGTTTATAAGGTTCTTGAAGATTCCATTCCCAATGTTTGATATCAATGCCCGTCACATTAAGAATGTTCCGGGTCACAAGACAGACAAGATGGACAGCGAATGGATCTGCAAGCTTCTTCTGGCAGGTCTTCTCAAACCGAGCTATATTCCTCCCAGGAGCTGTCAGCTTCGTGACCTGACGCGTTACCGGAACAAGCTTATTCAGCAGATAGCTTCAGAGAAGAACCGTATGATGCGTATTCTTGAAGACTGCAACATCAAGCTTTCAAGTGTAGTAAGTAATACAAGCGGTACGACAGCTACTTCTCTTATTGATATGCTTTGTGAAGGTAAAGTCCTTACTCTTGATGATATAAATTCAGTTTATCACGGTAAACTGTCAGCCAGTCCTGAAGAATTGCTTGAGGCGTGTACCGGTTTTGTTGAAGAGCATCACATTTATCTTCTTCAGATGATCCGAAAGGATATAGACCAGACTCAGACTTTGGTTGATGATTTGTCCGAACGTATAAAGAGACTGTTGTCCAAGTACGAGAATGTCCTTGAACTTCTCAGGAGATTCCCGGTTTTAGCACCAAGGTTGTAGAGGATCTGGTTTCTGAGATAGGTCTTGACTTCCCTTCTGAAAAGCATCTTTCGTCCCGGGCCGGTCTTTCTCCGGGCAACAACGAGAGTGCGGGTAAAAAAAAAGCGCACGAATCACTCACGGAAACAAACAGGTAAAGGCGGTAATCACAGAAGCCGCATGGGCGCGACCCGTACAAAGAATACGTTTTTAGTGAAAGATACCATCGTATAGCTGCCCGCAGAGGAAAGAAACGTGCCTTGATTGCAGTGGGACATTCTCAGTTGATATCCGTTTATCTGATACTGAGTACAGGGTCCCGTTACCATGAACTTGGAGCACAATATATGCAATCCAAGATAGAGCAGAAACGCAAGGTATATTTGTCTTCTGAACTTAAAAAGCTTGGATACAATGTCTCGCTTACTAAAGTTCCACAAGCAGTAACACCCAATTAACAATACAGACCAAAGGCCGACTTTTACTGGAATTACCATAGTCCGAAAATGAAATTGGTCTCAACAGCTAAGCGCCAAAGATTGTGACTTATGTACACGTGTATGAAACTTTTAAATTCTTAGCTGTTGCTATTTGTCATCGTATAATAGCCGCATTTGTGTTTTCATGAATGCTAATCTTTCTTTTGTCAAACCACTCGGTTTTATATCAATTTTAGTATAAACCTGTCCTACTTTATGTGTAGGACGCTTAATATTTACGTATGAAAATCAAAACAATTACTTGTCATAATGTCTATAATTTCGGAGCTTCATTACAAGCATATGCCTTAATGACATATCTTACATCTCAAGGACACCAAGTAGAAATTATAGATTATATGCCTGATTATATTAGGAAAAACCTTAGTCTTTGGGCAATCGGTCCAAAATGGAATCGTAATATATTTATAAAATGTGCTTTTATTGTTATGTCATTCCCATAAGAATCATGCAATCAAAAAGCCGTAAGAAGTTTGATGAATACACACGTAAATATTTACATTTAACACAACGATATAATTCCTTTCAAGAACTTCTAAACAATCCACCAGAAGCAGACATTTATTTTTGTGGTAGTGACCAAATTTGGAATACACAAATAAAAAATGGATTAGATCCAGCTTTTTATTGCGATTTTGCTCCCATGAAGGCAACACGTGCATCATACGCAGCCAGTTTTTCTATTTCTCAAATTCCTAAAGAACATGAATCATTTGTCAAATCACAAATTAATAAGTTGAACTATATTTCAGTAAGAGAAAACAGTGGGTTAAAAATATTATATAATTTAGGTATCAAAAAAGGGGTACATGTCGTTGATCCTGTTTTTCTCCTATCATCAAATCAATGGATGCAACTTGCTACTTTACCTATTTATAACAACTATATTTTAGTTTATGACCAAGAAAACAATGCAACAATAAAAAAAATAGCATTATATCTTTCTAAAAAAAGTGGGAAAAAAATTGTTGCGTTTAAAGACTTATACCCTAGAACTTATGCCGATTACCAAGAAAGATACGCAGGTCCTACAGAATTTATCGGACTCATAGCTAAAGCAGACATAGTAATAACAAACTCTTTCCACTGCTCAGCATTTTCAATAATTATGAACCGACAATTCTATGTAATACCTAGAACACATCAAAAAGTAAACTCAAGAATGGAAAACTTATTGTCCTCATTAGAGATTAGAAATAGATTTATAACAAGTATAGAAGACATCAATAATGCCACTGAAATAGACTACAATAAAGTTACACCACTTATTGAATCTATGAAAGAACAATCGTATAAATATATAAGTAATGTTTTAGCTTCACAATCTAATTCATAAATGAACATTTTAATTTGTACATATTCTATAACCCGGACAGCTGGAGGGGTGTTTGATGCTGTAAAAGATTTATTTACAAACAAAACTTTTCATAAGCACAACTTAAAAATAATATCTTTTTCAGACAAACACATTGATGAAGATATTTCATCATGGAAAAATATTCCCATACAATTATTTAAAGCTGGTCCTTTGCTATATTCACGTCAAATGAAACGTTATATGATAGCAACCAATGCTGATATCTTGCATATGGAAGCACTTTGGCGTTATCCTCATATATTAATGGGAATATGGAGTAAATATCATACCGTCCCTATAATTTGCTCTCCTCACGGAATGCTAGACCCTTATATTATATCTACCCAAGGAAAAATTAAAAGGATCATTTCTCATCTATTTTTCCAAAGGGTCTATAATCAGTCAATTGCTATCATGCTTTATGCCAAAAGGAAATGGAAGATATTCGTGCTTATGGTTTGAAACAACCCATAGCTATTATACCTAATGGAATAAATCTTCCTAAAACCACAAAGAAATACGTAAAGCCGGATTCAAATTATCATTTACTATATTTAGGAAGATTGCATCCTAAAAAAGGAATCGATATTTTACTACAAGCAATAGCCACCTTAAAAAAAGAGAATCCTAATATCTTTAATAATTGGATCATTGATATAGTAGGCTGGGATCATGAAAATTGCCAAACAAAACTGGAGCATATAGTCCATTCCAACAATTTAAAAGAGATTGTAATATTCCATGGAGGATTGTTTGGAGAAGATAAAATAAAAATGTACGCAAACGCAGATGCTTACATCTTGCCTTCACATGGAGAAGGGCTTCCTATGACCATACTTGAAGCATGGTCATGGAAACTTCCTGTAGTAATGACTCCACAATGCAATATACCTGAAGGTTTTGAAGCAAATGCAGCCATCAGAATAGAAGATAATGTATCATCTATTAAACAAGGGCTTCAAACTCTTTTTAACATGAGTGACGAAGAACGTATTAGCATGGGAAATAGAGGATATAAATTAGTAAGTGAAAACTTTACATGGGATGCATCAGCCCAAAAAATGATAATGCTATATAAATGGTTAACTAATCAAGGAGAAAAACCCGATTTTGTATATGAATAGTAAAACAGAGCTGAATATAGCAGAAAACCGCAATCATCTAAACTACTCCAAATGGATTTACGTAAAACGTATACTGTGGACATTCGGAAAATTCTTTTTCCGTAATTCTCCCCGTATAGCTTTCGGATACAGAAATACGATACTACGCCTATTCGGAGCTAAAATAGGAAAACATGTCCATATCTACTCCTCCACCGTTATCTGGTTCCCGTGGAATCTGGAAATAGGCGATTGGAGTGCCATTGGAGAAGAAACCCTGATCTATAATTTAGGTAAAGTAACAATAGGAGAAAAAGCTACCGTCAGCCATCGGGTCCATGTATGTGCAGGCACACATGACTATACCGTTCCGGCTCTTCCCCTACTACGTCCCGAAATCCGTATCGGCAATCAAACATGGATTTGCGCTAATACATTCATCGGTCCTGATATAGAGATTGGGGAAGGTGCTGTGATAGGCGCAGGTACAGTAATGGTAAAAGACGCAGAGCCGTGGGGAGTTTATGCAGGAAATCCGGCTAAATATATAAAGAAAAGAATACTGAAACATTAATCGAATATGTCTGTTCACAAGTCAAAAATATGTCTTGCCTGCTCAGCAGGAGGACATTTAAGGGAGTTACAATTAGCTATTGGAGATATCCCCAATAATTGGAATTGTTATTGGCTCACTTTAAAAACAACTTCTACAAAAGCATTCATGAAAGACAAAGAACATGTGTTCCTAGTAAATTTTCAACCTGCTAAAAAATGGAGTTTAATCATAAATTGCATACAGGCTATATTTTGGGTATTAATAAAACGCCCAAATGTAATCATAACAACGGGAGCAGGAGTAGCTGTACCTACTATTTTCTTTGCAAAAAAGCTACTAAAATCCAAAGTGATCTTTATCAACTCAGCCGCAGATGTAACGCACATGCATCCAAAACTCCTATATGGATAGAAAAATATGCAGATCTATTTCTCGTTCAATGGGAAGAAATGAAAACTATATTTCCTAACGCTATTTGTTGTGGTGTATTATGATATTTGCTAGCTTAGGTACAATGGACATGGCTTTTGTCGCGCATGGCCAAAGCCATAGACGAGTGGGCTGCTACCACTCAAGAAGAAGTGATAGTACAGACAGGATATACTCATTTTAATTATCGCCATGCAAAAGCTTTTGACTTCTGTACTAAAGATGAAATGCAGCAATATATTAAGGCTGCAGATATTCTAATATTGCAAGGTGGATGGGGAGCAATATCTGAAGCTATGGAACAAAAAAAAAGAATTGTAGTTATTCCCCGGCACGACAAAACAGAACATATTCACGACCAATTTCAACTTATTAGGAAACTGGATAAACTGGGATGTGTAATCGGTGTTTTTGATGAAAAAGATTTACCACAAAAAATAAAAGAGGCCTATTCTTTTGACTTCCAACAAATAAAAAAAGGAAATGCTGAAAAGCTGATTAATCAAAAATTAAAAGAATGGTTTCCTTCCATCTGAAATTTTTAATCCAAATATAAAATCTATGAAAGTTTCAATTATCACTTCCTGCTACAACCGGGAAGCCACTATTCGTGGAGCAATAGAAAGTGTGCTGGAACAGGATTATCCCGACATAGAATACATTGTGGTGGACGGAGCGTCGAAAGATAACTCGCTGGCTGTCATCAATGAATATAAAAATGGGATAGATACAATTATTTCCGAGCCGGATAAAGGTATGTATGAAGCGATCAACAAAGGAATACGTGCAGCAACAGGAGATATTATAGGCCTGATTCACTCCGATGATTTCCTGTTCTCATCTCACACCATCTCCGACATAGTGAAAACATTCGAGGAACAAGATGCGGATATGATATACGGCAACGGGGTCTTTGTAGATTATGACGACACCAACCAGATGATACGAAACTGGATAAGCGGACGGTACAGTAAAGAGAATGTGAAAAACGGATGGCTCCCACTCCACCCCACTGTCTATATAAAGAAGGAGTGTATGGATAAATGGGGGCTTTACGACGAAAGTTATAAGATAGCCGCCGACTCGGATTTGCTGGTGCGCTATCTGTACGAAGCCGACCTGAAAGTATATTACCTGAACAAATACATCGTGAAAATGAGAATGGGGGGGCTTTCTACCGATGCGGGAAAAAGCAAACTGAAATGGGCGGAGGACTTGAGAATGTATAAAAGTCACGGCATAAAACCCATCTCGGCACTGAAAGGCAAAATTCTTTCAAAGATTCCACAGTTCATTGAAGCCAGACTGCCGTGGAGTGAAATACCGGAAGCAGAGGAAGAGAGCCTGATACAACCTGACGCCGCAAATAAAAAAGAATAAGAATTATTTATACCGGTCCAAATGCAAGTATGCATGAAGACAGGTCATGGTATAAAACATTTTTTTAATAATAATACAAAATATGAGCAAAAAAGTAGCATTGATTTCAGGTATCACAGGACAGGACGGTTCGTTCCTGGCCGAGTTCCTGATAGAAAAAGGATACGAAGTACATGGTATCCTAAGACGTTCTTCTTCATTCAACACTGCACGTATAGAACATCTGTATCTGGACGAATGGGTACGGGATATGAAGCAGAACCGACTGGTGAACCTGCATTGGGGGGATATGACGGACAGTAGCTCACTGATACGTATCATACAGTCCGTACAACCTGACGAGATTTATAATCTGGCCGCACAAAGCCATGTAAAAGTAAGCTTCGACGTGCCCGAGTACACTGCGGAAGCGGATGCGGTAGGCACGCTGCGTATGTTGGAAGCGGTCCGTATTCTGGGCCTGGAAAAGAAGACCAAGATTTATCAGGCATCGACTTCCGAATTGTTCGGACTGGTGCAGGAAGTTCCTCAGAAAGAGACTACTCCTTTCTATCCCCGTTCTCCATACGGAGTAGCCAAGCAATATGGTTTCTGGATAACCAAGAATTACCGCGAAAGCTATGGCATGTTTGCCGTAAACGGTATTTTGTTCAATCACGAAAGTGAACGCCGGGGCGAAACTTTTGTTACCCGGAAAATTACCCTGGCGGCGGCACGCATCGCACAAGGATTCCAAGATAAACTGTACTTGGGGAATCTGAACTCCCTGCGCGACTGGGGATATGCCAAAGACTATGTGGAATGTATGTGGCTGATTCTGCAACACGATACGCCCGAAGACTTTGTTATAGCCACCGGAGAATATCACACTGTACGCGAATTTGCCACCCTTGCTTTCAAGGAAGCGGGCATCGACTTGCGCTGGGAAGGTGAAGGTGTGAACGAGAAAGGTATTGACACAGCTACAGGCAAGGTGCTGGTAGAGGTGGATCCCAAATATTTCCGCCCGGCAGAGGTGGAACAATTACTGGGAGATCCTACCAAAGCCAAAACGTTACTGGGATGGAATCCCCGCAAGACTTCATTCGAGGAACTGGTGAAAATCATGGTGAAACACGATATGAAATTCGTGAAGAAACTTCATCTCAAAGCAAGCTGTTAAATCATTAGTCAAGAATTTCAATGGAGAAATCAGCCAAAATTTATATAGCAGGGCACCACGGACTCGTGGGCTCCGCTATTTGGCGTAACCTGCAAGAAAAGGGCTACACCAACCTGACCGGCAGAAGCCACAAGGAACTGGACTTGCTGGACGGAGTTGCCGTAAAGGACTTCTTTGACCAAGAAAGACCGGAATATGTAATCCTTGCCGCCGCCCACGTGGGAGGTATCATGGCAAACAGCACATACAGGGCGGACTTTATCTACAAGAACCTGCAAATACAACAGAACGTGATAGGGGAAAGCTTCCGTCACGGAGTGAAGAAATTATTGTTTCTGGGAAGTACCTGCATTTATCCCAGAGATGCACAGCAGCCGATGAAGGAGGATGCTCTCCTCACCTCCCCGCTGGAATATACGAATGAGCCATACGCCATCGCCAAAATAGCGGGGCTGAAAATGTGCGAGAGTTTCAACCTGCAATATGGTACCAACTATATCGCTGTAATGCCCACGAACCTGTATGGCCCCAATGATAACTTTGATTTGGAACGCAGCCATGTGCTGCCTGCCATGATCAGGAAAATACATCTTGCCAAATGCCTGAACGAGGGTGACTGGGAGAACATACGCTATGATCTGGATATGCGCCCGGTGGAAGGTATAAACGGAGAGAGCAGAACAGAGGAGATACTGGCTGTCCTGAAAAACTACGGCATCAGCAAGGATGGGGTGGAACTGTGGGGAACAGGCACGCCGCTGCGCGAATTCTTATGGAGTGAGGAGATGGCGGATGCCAGTGTTTTCATCATGGAGCATGTGGACTTTAAAGATACTTACCGTCCCGGCACAAAAGAGATACGCAACTGCCACATCAACATCGGCACGGGAAAAGAAATATCCATCGCCGACCTGGCTCATCTGATAGTAAAGGAAACGGGATATAAAGGCAGCATTACATTCAATCCGGAGAAACCGGACGGAACCATGCGCAAACTGACCGATGTGACCAAATTGCATGAACTGGGATGGCATCACAAAATAGACATAGAGGAAGGGGTGCACAAGATGTACCAATGGTATCTGGAATATAAAAAGAAATAAAAAGCATACGTGTTATGGAAACTCATATCGTTATCATGGCAGGCGGCATAGGAAGCCGCTTCTGGCCCATGAGTACGCCGGAATGTCCCAAACAGTTCATTGATGTGACGGGATGTGGCAAAAGCCTGATACAACTGACAGTGGAACGCTTTAAAGGGTTGTGCATTCCGGATAATATATGGATAGTGACTTCGGATAAGTATAAGGAGACGGTAAGGAAACAATTGCCATCCGTGCCGCCTCATCATATACTGACGGAGCCGGTTGCACGTAACACGGCACCCTGCATCACATACGCTTGCTGGAAAATCAAGAAACACCACCCGCACGCCAATATCGTAGTGACTCCTGCGGATGCATTGGTTATCAATACGGATGAATTCCGCCGGGTGATAGCCAAGGCACTGCTGATGACAGATCAAAGCAAGGCCATTGTAACCATAGGTATCAGACCTTGCCGCCCGGAAACGGGATACGGATATATAGCCGCGGGAGAAGAGGTGGATCAGGATATACGGAAAGTGGATGAATTCAAAGAGAAACCGGACTTGAAAACGGCACGGCACTATGTGGACGCCGGGAATTATTTCTGGAATGCAGGGATCTTTGTATGGAATGTAAAGACCATAGAAGAGGCTATACGCCGTTATGCACCGGGCATTGCCGAGGTGTTCGACAGGATTTATCCGGAGTTCTATACCGAAAAGAAACCATAGAAGAGCTGTTCCCTGCTTGTGAAAGTATATCCATAGATTATGCCGTAATGGAAAAAGCGGAACGGATTTATGTATTGCCGGCAGAGTTCGGATGGTCTGATCTGGGTAGCTGGGGCTCATTACATTCCTTGCTGCCCAAAGATGAACGGAACAATGCCGTTGTAGGCGAGAATGTCCGATTGTATGAATGCAATAACTGCATTGTACACACACCGCATTTGAAACAGGCGGTAATACAAGGACTGGACGGGTATATCATAGCCGAGAAAGAGGGAACCCTGCTGATATGCAGACTGGCAGAGGAGCAGCGTATTAAAGAATTTTCGAAAGCATAAGGAATGATTATAGCAGTTGACTTTGACGGCACAATAGTGGAGCATAAATATCCCGAAATAGGCAGGGAACTACCCTTTGCCATAGAAACGCTGAAAAAACTACAACAGGAACGGCACCGCCTTATCCTGTGGAGTGTGCGGGAAGGTGAATTATTACAGGAGGCCGTGGATTTCTGCCGGGAGCGTGGACTGGAGTTTTATGCCGTAAACAGCAATTATGCGGAAGAAACCCTGGAAAGTAATCATTACTCCAGAAAACTGAAGGCGGATTTGTTTATTGATGACCGTAATCTGGGAGGACTGCCCGAATGGGGGATGATTTACAGAATGATCCATGACAAATGGGGATACGAAGATATTTATCAAAGTTCAGGTAATAAAGAAGAGACTAAAAAGCGAAGCTTTTGGAAGATACTTTTTTCCAAGATGTAAAATCTCCGCTTCCTAATGTAGTGATACAGGCGGAAGCCCATAAGAAAACTAATGTTAGATCAGAGGTAAGTACTGTTATCAGCGGATAACGGGAACTTACGAAACAGTGTTGGTGATACCCGCACGAAGGATTAGGTAGGGACATTCATTAAATATTTACCACAAAATCAGCCAACTAATTCAAATGCGAATTTAATTTTATCTTTGAGTATTCCCCGAAATAAGATTTGACGGAAGGCGATATCAAACTAATAAGATATGGCAAAGATAGTGAATATTTCCAGAATTCACCCTACTTTGGGTTTACAGAATTTGATATTCTGGAAAAATACCAAGAGTTTTAATGAAAGTGAGCTTGGCAAGCTTCATTCGGTCTTTCCGTTTGAATGTATGGCAAAGCCGCCGGCCTGTCGGACCGGCGCACAGGACAGGAACAGATTCAGTCCTTCGCAAGATCGCCCTTATGGTCCAGGCATACACCGGATTCTCCGACAGGCAACTGGTGGAACATCTGAACAGGAACATACACTACCAGATTTTCTGTGGAATTATGATTCCCCGTCCTTCCATAACCAACTTCAAGATAGTCAGTGTCCGTAATGAATAGCATCCGCCGCTGACATTGATTCTTTCCGGGGAGCTCTGGCTACACTGGAAACCTTATCTTGATAACCTTCACGTCTGCATGACCGATGCCATGCTATGAAAGCCACATGCGTTTTCCTACGGACATGAAACTCCTTTGGGAAGCCTCGAATGGCTCTACGGATATATGCCGGCATTGCAGGGGAGCTGGGCATAAGGCGTCCTCGCAACAAATACAGAATGTGGCGGAATCCTATCTGTCCTACTGCAAAGAGAAGAAGGAGAGCTTCAAGGACAAAGAATGCTTAAGCGCCGTATGATCAAGCTTCTTGAAAAGCTCCTCAGTCAAAGGGATGGGATCCATAGCGAGTACGGTGCTTTACTCCGATATACCAGGGTTATCATAAGCGTCTTTCCATCATCAGAAGGTGCTTGTACAAAGAAATGTTTGAAGGGCGGAAAGTCAGTGACCGCATCGTCAGCATTGACCGTCATTATGTACGTCCATCGTCAGAGGCAAAGGAAACCAAGTCCGTCGAGTTCGGTGCAAAGGTCAATAATATACAGATAGACGGCATATCGTTCATGAACACCTCTCGTTCAAGGCATTCAATGAGGGTATACGCTTGAAGGACTGTATCCGTATATCAGGCAAGCTTATGAATGTAAAGGGTAAGATGTGTGGCGGCCGACTCTATATATGCCAATAACGCCAACAGAAAGTTCTGTACGAAATATGGAATATCCACTTCCTTTGTGCGCAAGGGAAGGGCGGCTAAAGATGAGCCTTTGAGGAAGGTGCTTAGAAGCGAACTCTCAAAGAAAGGGCAACACGGCGAAGGGCTTCGGCACTCAAAAGCAACATTACTCGCTCTCAAGGATAAAGGCCAGAAACAGGAAGACGAAATACTGGATTTTCTTTGGAATACATACGGCAAATGCCATACTGATGATAGAAAAATCCAGAAACAAAACAGCTAAAGCGGCATGATATGATTTTACAGGCAGAGGCAGAAGATGTCTTCAGACTTCTTCCGGAACGTCATGTCTGTCGGATAGAAGTATGTGATGCACGGAAAAATGACAATAAGAATGGCATATGAAATGGTCATGCCCTATCTTCATTATGCCATCTTATTTTTAGAACATTTACTGATATCCCTAGGTATCACCTTTTTTTTGATCTATTCCATTAGTATTTGAAGACTTGTTCTTCTCCGGGTTCTATGGTCATGGCTTTCATTCCTTTCCGGGTTGGAATGTTCAGCACTCCCTTTCCGCCGTCGGACTTGATACGGATCTCTTTCTTATCCATATAGATATGGATATTGCCGTATGGAGTGGGCACGGTTCCTTCCATCCATTTCAAGCCGCCCAGACAAGGGGTGACGGAGTATTCCTCGTAACCGGGTTTGGTGGGTTTTACTCCCAGATAGTATTTGCCCAGCAAATAGATGGGGCTGGCTCCCCATGCATGGCAGAGGCTTTTGCCGTATGGACGTCCGTACATGGCCAGATGCCGGGTACCTGTTTCTTCGGGATTGTATTTCTCCCAGAAACTGGTAGCTCCTTCTTTCAACATACCGCCCCAATAGGCTTTCATTTCTTTCATCACCGATTCTTGTTCGCCCAAGGCGCACAGTGCTTCCAGTTCATAGAAACGCATATAAGGAGTGGTGATTTTCAAAATACTGTCATTCTGCAATACGGAGTGTTTGATGGTCTGCTGTTTATCGGCATTCAGATAATTGAAGAAGACAGAGAACATATTGGCGTAACGGGTAACGGACTCACTCTGCTTGCCCTGAACGCGGTTGTGTACCATCGCCTGTTTCTGCTCATTCCAGAAAGCGGGTTCCAGCTTGGAACGTAAAGCGGAAGCCAGTTTCTCATACTTGGTTTTGTCTGCCGTATTGCCGGCCAGACCGGCACAAAGCGCCATGGTTTCCAAACTCTTGCAGAACAAGACTTGCTCAAAGGAGAGTTCGCCTTTCTTGTCCAGATAACCGTCTGCCCAGTCTACGAATACCCAGTCACCGGTCATGCCTTCCACCATACCGTTGGCATTGGTGCGTCCCAATACATAGTCCATCATGCTTTGCATACGCGGATAGAGTTGGGTTACAAAGTCTTTGTCACCGGAATACATATAGTAATCGTAAATACTGAGGAACCAATAGAAGGTGTAGTCCATAATGGTATTGCTGTGGCTGGTCACAGGGTCTTTTCCACGAAGCAGCCAGATGGTACGCTTCACGGTTTCATTATCGAAGAACAGATAGTAGTTCATCAGGTAACTCTGGATGGCATCGCCACTCCATACCCAACGGTCGCGCTTGATGCCGTCGATAAAGAATTCACGGGTAGTAAGGTGCATGGTATATGCTCCTACTTCCCAGATGCGGTTCAGTTCTTCGTCATTGCATTTGAATGAGCCCCGGTACTCTTCGGGCAGGTATTCGTATTGCATGGAAACGTCCTGTATCGTTACTCCCGGATCGCAAGTGACATAGACATAACGGAAGGCCTTGCTGTTGTCCAACGTGTATTCATCGTATAGTTTCCGTGTATTCCGGATGGCCAGATCGGTTATCTGCCCCGGCTCTGCCAGCAATTTGTCCAATGTTTCGCAATATTCCGTATCCAAAGCTTCTTCAGGACTTTCACCGTAATAGATATGGATCGTTCCTTTTCCCTTTACCTCTTTCAGAGTGATATAACCAAAGGTCTCTTTTCCGAAGTCGTACAATACCCCTTCTTTCCGGGGAGTGGAGGAAACTGCTTTCATCGGTTTTCTGGCCAATGAAAACTTGGAAGGCAGTTGGGTGGCTCCGTCAAAGTTCCAACACCCTGCATCCATATAAACGGTGGCAGAAGTATCACTGGCTTTTCCGCTTTCGTCTATCCATTCCTTGTCTTCGTAGGTTACTTTCCAGGTCTTGTCCGTATTTACGGTTTTTCCTTTCACATAAATAGTGGGGGGAGTGGACTGATTCCACACTTTGATGTTCAGACTGTGTTTTCCTGCGGGGAGTTTCAAGGTGGAGGGCATACCGAATTGCAGTTTGCCGTCCAATTTCACATTGTATTTTCCTTCGGCGGCAATGAATATTTCTTCCGGTTCCGCCAGATCCAATTTCTTGCTGAATTCCACTACCACATAATGGCTGTCCGTTTTCCAGAAGGGAGGGAAAAAAGCACCGCGTTCCGTACGGCGGTTGTTCATCTGGTTGCCCAGCCATATTTCATAATCACCCGGATACCAGATCCAGGTCTGGGCGGAGGCGGCAGCACTCAATGCAAGTGCTCCGACTAAAGTGGCAAGTCTGTTTTTCATAATGGTATCACGTTTTATTTTTCCTTCAAATAGATATATTCCTTTGTCAGTCCGGCATTTGCCTTGATGCTGTCGTTCACCATCGGACCATTGTTTTCCCATGTATTGCCCGGACCGTTGGCGTTCTTCAGGAACTTCTCTCCTTCCGTCCAGTTGTCCTTGACGGTGATAAATGAAGATCCTTCGTCGGTGTAAAGATAGAACCAATGATTGGGATCGTGTGCATAACCGGGTGAAAAAATGTTAGAAACGCAATTTTCCGTAATCCGGCTATGGGGTTGTGAACCTAATGTATAAATACCGGCTACATCATACATGTGCTTGGCATAGTGATGAATCAGATTGGCGTGCACGCGGTTATTGCGCATACAGTTTACTGTACGTGTCCATCCCCATCCCAGACTGATGCCTGAATAGGATACATCACTGATTTCATTGTGCTCGATATTGATATCACTGACATAACCGGCGCAAATACCCAAGGTGCCCCAGTCTTCATTGGTCACATCGTTGATGTAGTTGTTGGAAATGGTCAGTCCGGTACAGACCTCACGACGGTCGGCAGGATCGTATGGAAGATGTGTTTCGTGAGCGGCAGGGCTGAAACTGCCCGCTACAATACCGTTCCCGGCAATATCACGGAACAGACAGCCGTTTATATGTCCTCCATCGGTGGCCCATTCATAATCAATGCCTGTAGAGCCCAAATGCTGGAAACGGCACTTCTCGAAATCAATATCCCAGGCAGCCTTGACTACGACTGCCGATGCCGGACGGCCCAACCAACCTTGATTATCCAGCTTATGATTGTTCTTACGAATCATGGAAGGACGGATTTTATATCCGTCTGTCATGTACATACCTGCCTGAAGAGGAACATGACCTTGCAAAGAGGGACGCATCCAGGTGGTATATTGGAAAGCAATATTGTCAAAACGGATGTGCTTTACCGGACGGTCTATCGTTCCTTCCACCCATACCAACGTTTCGATGCCGGGAACTACGGCTTTGCTTATCTTCTCTCCTTTCCGAGGATAATAATATATTTTACGGCTTTCAATGTCGTGATACCACTCGCCGGGTTCATCCAGCAATTCCATGGCATTGGTCAGATAGAAAGCCGAGTTGTGACCATCCTTGGTCACCATAGGACGCGGCCACGGGTGTTCGAACTGGATGCGGCTTTCAGGATGATGGAAACGCACGGCGGCACTGTCTCCCTGTATTTCGACCGACTTGATACGGAGATTTGCCACACACCACATTTCATGAAGGACCATTTCGGCATATCGGGCCTTCTGTATTTTCTTTACAGCAGCGGCAGGTACCCACAGTATTTCGTTTTGGGGGTCGTTGTTGATGATGCGGTACATCTTTTCAAAGTCTGCCACATCCCTTGCACGAACAGCCTTTTGCCCATTGATCCACAGTTGCCGGAAATCCAGCGGACGCCCGTTAAACATAGGGACATCGGCTACCCACAACTTTCCTTGCTTCTTCCAGTTCCTGATTTCCACCCCACCATTCAGAACGGCATTTCCATCCGAAGTGATGACGGTAGGTGACGCTTCCGTCCCGCTGTCCTCCGGACGGATAAAGACGGGTTCGTACAGATGATAGTCACCTGCCTCCAGATGGATGGTGATGCCACCTTTTACACTTTCATCATTAAGACGACGAAGTTCCCTTGCCTGACGCAATGCGGCTGTAAGGGTGGCTTTCGGAGAGTCTTTGGTACCCGGATTCCGGTCATTGCCTTCCGGAGATACGAACAAATCGGCTGCTGACAGTGTACAAGCTATCAGCAGCGCAGTAGTGGTTATGAATATTTTTTTCATTTGTAACTAATTAGGGGTAAGTGGTTAGTGATTAGTCCGTGCCAAAGGCATCCATACCGTCATTTCAGCCTTTCCGCGGTTTCCCCATGCATAATAAGGAATCAGACGGATATGGACCGGTTTGTCGGCCTTTCCTACCTCGCGGTACAAGGTATCTTTCCATGATACTTCATCGACCAGACGGGCAGTACCATCCAATGCGACAATCGGACTGCCTTCGATGGTTATTTTTTTCGGAGTCAACCGGATATCGGCAGGTATCAGCACATTGTCTATCTTATGCCCGCCTTCTATATCCATACTTTCCAGACAGTAGACCAACGGGCCACGTTTCACCACTACCTGATTACGGATTTCTTCGGCCAACGGATTTGCTTCCAGCAATTTTACAGGCATATCCATCACCCATTCCACACAGTCCCCTTTCTTCCAGATGCGGTTTACCTCGGCGTATGTATTCGCTTTCCAGGTTCCTTGCACCGGTTCGCCATTTACCTTCAAAGTTGCCTTCTCGCACCAGTCAGGAACACGGAGGAACAAAGAAAACGCTTTCTTCTTTGACGGTTTCGGAGCTTCGGTAACAGTCAGCTTCACAGCACCCTCCCACGGATACTCCGTTTCTTGCACCAGCCCGATCTTTCCCGTTTCCTTCAAAGTTGTAGCCAGTGTATTCGCTCCATACAAATTGCAATATACCGCATTCGGAGTCACCGTATAAGCATAGTTCTGGGCTTGACAAACGGTGCGCAGCGTATTAGGCGGACAACAGAAGCAGCTGATATACTCGGTACGTTCTTTAGGCCAGCGAAGTGTGTATGGCAAATCCGCACTGATGCGCAACGGGTTGGTATAGAAATATTTCTTTCCATCCAGACTGACACCACTCAACACACTGTTGTAAAGGGCGGTTTCCACAATATCCGCATATTTGGCATCGCCCGTCACTTCCAGCATACGCCAGTTGAAAAGCATATTGCCGATATTGGCACAGGTCTCGTTATGCGCCGTACTATTAGGCAACTGATAAGGACGGCCATAGCTTTGGTGTACTTTCTGAATGCTGTCCGGCTCATAGCAGGTTCCATCCGGCGAAGTGCCGTCATACAGCGCACCGCACGCTCCTGTAACATACATCTTGCGGGTCACAATGTCTTTCCAGATGCTGGTCAGGTTTTTCATCAGTTGGTCTTCTCCTGTTTCGGCATACACATCGGTCACACCGGCATACAGGTAATTGGAACGCACGGCATGTCCCATCGCATTGTATTGCTGACGGAACGGAATACGGTCCTGATTATCATCGGTGCCGTTTTCCACCATTCCACGGATATCAATCAGATTCTTGGAAAGTTCCAGATAACGGGGATTCCCTGTAGCACGGTACATTTCCACCACACCCATATAATGGGAGGGACAAATGGCATTTCTTGCCAGTTCCGCAGAAGCGGTTTCATAGAAATGACAGAGGAAGTCCGTCGCTTTTACGGCAGCATCGAATAAAGTAGTCTTTCCGGTGGCACGGCGATGAATGATACCTGCCATCATCAGATGCCCCAAATTGTAGGTTTCAAAATTCAGACGATTGGCAAATGCACCTTTCTCGTCCTCACCTCCTACTTTGGTGCCAATTACCGTCTGTTGCTGTTTGTCCGAATGAGTGTCAATCCCCTTATTCTTTTCCTCGATGATGACAGGGGTATGGATGTAACCGTCCGCACGCTGGGCTTTCACCACATGTTCAATGAAGTGATCCATCAGTTTATCCAATTCGGGATCTTTCGTGACGGCATACACGGAAGCCACCCCTTCCATCCATTTATACATATCACCGTCATGAAAGGGAGGTCCCCAATGTTCGCCCTCGCAAACACCGGCAGCTATTTCAAAGTTACGGAAGCCATGCGAAACATCGGGATTGTTCCATGTGTCCCACATACTTTGCAAGGAGGTATGGCTATATACATTGAAACGGTCGCCCCAAAAGCCATCTGTCCAATGCACGGCACCTAATTCCGTATTGGCCATCTTGGCAAAACGACTTTGGCTCATATCCGTCAGCCCGCCCGACTGGGCAAATGCTCCCGTAGTTACTCCGGAAGCCAGTAAAAGTAGTAGTCTAATGCTTTTCATAATAATCTGTCACTTATTCTTTTCTTTATAAAGGGAGGACGATAATAAGAAACGTTTGTACTCTATTTATAATTATTTCATATTCTGTATCTTTAGAAAGAGCTTTCATTGGCGGATAATGGGAGTCTGTTTTCAAAAAAACGGGTATCTGATTTTTATTTCAGACACCCGTTTTTTTCAAATTCTCCAATACTCTCTATCAAAGAATTCCTTTATCCACAATTGTATTATTTCAGTTTGCTCAAATCCAACTCTTTATAAGCCACACGCTGACGGCGCCAGGTATATACGGCATGCAGTTTGCCATCCTTGCCCTGAATGATGGACGGATAAGAATACTGGCTGATGGGGCTGTCTTCCAATGTCATTACATTCTTCCAGTGAATGCCATCATCCGAAACCGCCACACACAACGGTGTACGCGGCCCTTTCGGAGTACCCGGCAATGTGCTGAAATCATTATAAATCAATACATGGCGGCCATCTTTCATGGTTACGGCATCCGTGCCCGAATTATTATTGGGAACATCAAGCAAAGTGACTTTGCTCCATGTTTCACCGTTGTCACTGCTCCATGAAGTGGCAATCTGTGCGTTACGTGTACGGCAAAGTACCTGCAAACGCCCATCCTTATGACGCAAAATGCTGGGCTGGATAGCATAAATAGGCTTCTCGCCTTCTCCTTTTATGGCTTCACCGCCTTCCTGATCGTCTACATTGGCTGCATTTTCCTTACGCAAAGCTGTAGGCACACTCATTTCCGCCTCTACAGGACCTACCATCTTCCAAGTCTTTCCTTTATCATCCGAAATTTCAAAATGGATACGCCATCCTCCATCGCCTTCCGTACTGGAAGGACAAATGATACGGCCATCCACATACTCCGGCTTATTTTTAATAGGACCTAAGAAACCTTTGGGCAACGGTTCACGTTGGCTCCAAGTTTTTCCACCATCTTTAGAACGTACCAGCCAACCACTCCAATCGGCTACTTTCAATCCTATTTTATAG
>SCPO01000083.1_pt1 | contig 51057 bp, 59 predicted proteins | sample 6106821 | NCBI WGS metagenome assembly SCPO01 (sample SAMN10720448, study PRJNA508395) | human gut metagenome | isolation source: Participant 2 stool, 0 month | host: Homo sapiens | collected 2017 | reverse complement strand
GGGAACTCGGCAAAAGTGAAGACTGGACTTTATGAAATGGCGTACCTCTAAAACAGAGAAAATGGAAGTGGCATGGTATCAGATAGAGAAACAATAGTGAAACAACAGCTATATATTAGAGTAAATCAACCAGATAACAGATTTATATCTGAGGGTTCAGAAAACGGCTGTATTCCGTTAGTAATCAGCCTTTTAGTTTGTGGACCAGCCTGGGCTTGAACCAGGGACCTCCAGATTATGAGGCTCTAAATTTCATCCTATTAAATTGCAATATGTCAACGTATTAATAATCTCATTGGAAGTTTATCAGTCAACAATTAGTCAACAGCTAAACCTACGGTACAAAGTTAAATATTAGTTTCCTATATTCCAAAGAATTGGATTGTTAGTATGTAACATTCGTAGTGCTTATATAAAAAAGAACAGCATAAGAGTTTCCTCAAATGCTGCTCTTTCTACTTTAGTAGAGTATGTTGTCAATGATTATAGTCTAAATGATAATCACCATCTCTAAAATTCAACTCTTTAGTTCCATAGTTCCAATAGAAATATCCATGCCAGTCTGGGAGCATTAATATCTTACCAGTAGCAGCATATAGTATAGCTTGATTATAATTCATTGTTTTAAAATTACTATCTTTGCTGCCAGAGTAGCTATCCTCATCTCGTAAGAGAATTAAGAGCTACTTCATGGCAGATTAGTTATCTAATAACCCTTAATTGGAGGACAGGTTATGAGATTACCACAAAGATAAGTTTATGGTGGGTTGTTCACAGCAACTCACCTTTTATTTTATATAAAGGTACTAATAATTAGTCAGTTACCCTAACGGTTGATGTTAAAAATTATTATCTATTTCTAGGTTGTCATCTACTCCAAACAGTTCACGTATTTCTTGTTCTGTCATAGTAGAATTTGACCCTTCTATTAGAGTAAAATCGTCCCATATAATCTCATCAGTAATTTCAGTATAATCCTCACTCATTTCCATAAGTCATTCCTCCTGCAATGGGTGTAACCACAACAAAACCATATTTATTAAAAATATTCAAGAATCTCTGCTTGTCTTTCACTAAATGATTATAAATCATCTTTGGGTACATCATTGGGTCATGGTAAATCGGAGGGGATAACTTAAACGTGTTATTCATAATGTCTTCCAAGTCTGCCAAATCTTTATAATTAGGAACTCCTGCACGCCCTTTCATCATATTTGCAGAGATAAATGGCTGTAAGTTTGAACTAAATTCAGAGGGGTTAGTTAGGTATTTATATGTACCCACTACTTGTTCATCTGACATTCTAGGGAACTCTTTCTTTATTGAACCTCAAATCCGCAACTAAGCCCTTGAACGTCCTTATTGCGTTTACACGTCCTCTCATTACTGAATTTGCAGATAATTTGAACTTGAAGCACCCACTTCTGCCTACAATATCCCTTACCCCACAATGTGACTTGAGGCAATACACAATATCATTCCCATAAGTTGTAGGCATTATCCAAAATCAGTCTGGAAAACATCTGCGTAAGCATTATTACAGGTATAGATGTTCAGCACATACCGCCTTGATGTCCTGATCCACTTGGCTGGTACAGAGATAAACCTGAAGACAAACGCTTTTATGCGACTTGTTGCATTGAGCCCGAACTTCTTTACGTCAAGTCTTTGAATAATGGCCTTGTAAAGTTACGGATAAGTGCTGTAAGAAGAAGGAACACTGTGTTCTCTGCCATGAAGGATTTGGGCAATCTGTCCGAAACCATTGTTCATATCATCGAAGATACGTTCCTTTCCTCCACGAAGGTTATAGAACTCGACAATTTCTCTTACGGAAGAATCATAGTCGTTAGTCAGGATACAACGGTATGTGTATTCTCCTTCCCAAAAATCCTGCACACCATCCATCCGTTTCTGTCTTTGAATCACAAGTCGATATGCCTTACCTTTCCACTTCTCAACAAGGATAGAGTTCAATTCAAACTCAATGCCATTGATTTCCTCAGTTTTCCAGCCTTTGAGAGCAAAGGTGTCATTGTAGATCGAACTGCAGCGGTTAGCACGGATATAGAAGGACTTGCAGTTTTCAGTCAACAATTAGTCAACGATTTCCTCGGAACATGATCCACAATCAGCTCTGAAGCGATTGATAGTGAGCCCATTCTGTTCAAATCTCGCAAAGAACCTCTTCAGCGTGTCCTTCTGATGGAAACGAACATTTGTGTTACAATGATTATAGTCTAAATGATAATCACCATCTCTAAAATTCAACTCTTTAGTTCCATAACCAATAGAAATATCCATGCCAGTCTGGGAGCATAATATCTTACCAGTAGCTCATATAGTATAGCTTGATTATAATTCATTGTCATAAAATTACTATCTTTGCTGCCAGAGTAGCTATCCTCATCTCGTAAGAGAATTAAGAGCTACTTCATGGCAGAGTTATCTAATAACCCTTAATTGAACAGGTTAGGATTACCACAAAGATAAGTTTATGGTGGGTTGTTCACAGCAACTCACCTTTTATTTATATAAAGGTACTAATAATTAGTCAGTTACCCTAACGGTTGATGTTAAAATTATTATCTATTTCTAGGTTGTCATCTACTCCAAACAGTTCACGTATTTCTTGTTCTGTCATAGTAGAATTTGACCCTTCTATTAGAGAAAATCGTCCCATATAATTTCGCTGTACTGATAACCGAACGATCTACACCTTAGACCGAGGGTTGAGTCGATTACAGATGATAATGTGGAGTCAAATTGCTCCATGATTGAAAATAATCCCCCAAAAGGAGTGAGTCTCTCAGATTTAATTTGTATCTTCGCCATGTCTATCGTCGGATTCTCTTGTTTTTGCAACACTAAGATAAGTGAAAATTCTGAAATGGCTGTAAGTTTGAGCAACTTTTGTTGCTCAGGTACTTAAAAGTTTAATTTATAATAGTGTTGCGGAATTAAGGTTGAACTATAAAAGTCCTTGAACTCTCTAATATTCTCTCTATCAAATAGGGCTTGTAATCTTTTACCTGTTCCATGTTGTTCTCTAAAATATTGGGCATTCATATTAGGATTGTTAAGAACCTCAATATAGTTCTCAAGTCCATGTTTAATTTCATGTCCTACTGTTGGAACAGGGTCTTGTCTTACTATATCTGTTTTCATATTTTTATAAGTGGGATTTGATAAAAACTTTATTAAGGGTTGTGTAGACGATTGGTAAGTAATCGGTTTCTCCTATTAATTGTAGAGATAAGAAATCCAATAGCAGTTGCAGGTTGATTATTTATTTGATTTTGTATAAACACTGCATCACCAACTCTGTTTATAAGAGTTCCTATGTTGTATTTATTATCCATATTAATTCATTTAAAGTCTTTATTAACACATCTCTCTTGCCCACCATAAAAAGGCTCTAATTTCTTCATTTTTGATATTCTCATAGAATTTGTCTGGGTCTTTCCAGTATTCTTCTTTAGATAAGTTAAATTTATCTAGCACTTCTTCTATTCTTCTTACCCAATCTTCCGCTGTGATTGTCATAATTATTTGATTTTATTGTTTATAGTAAGAATAAACAGCATAAGAGTTTCCTCAAATGCTGTTTATTAATCTGCCCTAATTGGTATGGATTATTATTTCCGTTTATAAATTACTATATCACTATGTCCATTGTCATTGAGGTATAGCTCCTCTTTTGTTATCTTAACGACTGTGTAAATGGTATTCTCTTCTCCCCAATTAGTTGTTGTATAGTAAGTAACAAACATATATCTGTTAGGGAAGTATTCAAACGTACCACTTTGAGTATAATCTTCACTCTGCTCCGTATAAGTGTTATCCTTGTTAAAGGTAAGGATTTCTCCCTCTACTTCCCCTGTTCCCTCCCAAGTACCTATTAACAACTCTAAAGTGTTATCAACAGGAAGCGAAAGCTCATTATCATCATCATCGCTACAAGCTGTAAAGTTTACAGTTAACATGACCATTAATAAGGTCATTCCAATTAATCTAAATGTTCTCATTTTGAATTTAAATATTTATTGTAAGTAAAAATATATTCTGTAATTTGCTTAAACACATCACCTGCCATCAATCCACCACTTGCAGGTAGTCCATCTTTATGAATAGAAACAATGATAGAATATTGGGGAGCATTGGCAGGGAAGTAACCACAGAACTCTACAATATAGCTTCCATCTTCAAACTGTACTGTTCCTGTCTCACCTGCAATTTGTACCTTATCAGACTTGGCAGGTTGTCCTAAGCCATCAGTTACCACATATTCCAATGCCTGTTTCAGACTGTCAATGTTGGCTTGACTTGCTATCTGTGGATTGATAACTGTTGTACTGTCTTTGTAAAGTTGAGGTTGTACCATCTTTCCACTATTAGCAATAGCATTATAAAAGGTTAGCATTTGTATAGGGGTAATAGTTTGATTATATCCAATGCAGAACCATGCAAAGGCTGTATCGCTCCAACCGCTATTTTTAGGAGTAACAAAGTATGCAGGTTTCAAATTAGCTATTCCTGCGATGCTGTCTGGTTTACCATAACTCATATTATTCAACAGATTGAAGTATGCTTGTGCATCATCTCCAAATGTTTTCTCCATTGTTTTATAAACAGCAATGTTTGAACTTGAAGCTAAACCTTGCTTGATAGAGATTTCACCATATCCACCTCTATGCCAATTATGGTCTTTAATGGTATCTCCTTTACAAATATAAATGCCATCACCTACATTTATTGTATTAGCTAATTTGACTTTCCCTGTTTCCAATGCTGCCAATATGGATATGGGGTGCATCAGTGCTGATTCGTGTGCTTGGGAGAAGTTCTCACAAGGTTGGTAGTCTGTACTGTCTTTCCTTTCAAGTCCAACCATAGCCTTTATATGCCCTGTCTGAACTTCCATAACGATGGCTTGCCCAGATAAGGCATTGAGTTCAGATAGCTTGTTCTCCAAGATAGAGGTAGCTTTAACTTGTAAAGTACTGTCTATGGTGGGAATTGGTTCTATAGTTTTCTGTTTGGGCTGGCAAGAAGCTAACCCAATAAATGCTATTATTGTTAGGATAGTATGTCGCATGATAAAAGATTAATCAATGGGTAATTTATGCTTTAAAGATTTACACAAATCTCTATATTTCTTTTTATTGCTGTCCGGTAAAACTTTTTCAAACAAAATAAATTAGGGCTGACACTTCTCACGAGGTATCAGCCCTTTTGGTTATCTTTGTTTTGCGAAAAAATATATAACCATGAGCAAAGATAGTCATTTTACCGGACAGCCGGTCTATAGTCAAGTGTTAAAGTTACTCGACAAAGAGAAGATTCTTCAAATAAGTCGCGAAACGAAAGGAAGCGAGGCTTACGTGAAGCGTTTTGACGGCTACCAACATCTTGTGGTAATGCTGTTCGGCATACTCAAACACTTTGATTCTCTTCGCGAACTTGAGATAGGCATGAAGGCGGAGGCTCACAAGCTCGGACACCTCGGAATGAACTATCTGGTTCGTCGCAGCACGCTTGCGGAGGCCAATATACGCCGTCCTCAGGAGTTCTTTGCAAGTGTTTATGCGTATCTTTTGGAGAAGTATGCCAAATTTTAGCGGACAGCCGCCCCTCCAAGTGCTATAAGGGGCAGACTCACGAGCCTAAAGACTGGGAGAAGTTGCTTTACATGATGGATTCCACCACAATAACGCTCTTTGACAACATACTCAAAGGTGTCGGGCGGCACCCGAAATCAGGCAAGAAAAAAGGCGGCATGAAAGTACATACAGTAATGAAGTATCATGTCGGCGTACCGATGGTGGTGCAGCTCACATCCGCCGCAAAACACGATCATTACCTGCTGAAGGAGGTGCATTTGCCAAAAGACTCCACTTTGGCGATGGATCGTGGTTACGTCGACATCGCACAATTCCAACGTCTTACCGAAGAAGGCGTGTGCTACGTGACCAAAATGAAGAAAACCTTAAGTACGAGGAACTTGAATCCATTACTTATGTCAACCCGCAGGGACTGGTGACGCACATAGACAAGAAAGTGCTTTTACAAGAGGGAACTCCCCCATGAGGCACGTAGGGTGGAGATATTTTACGAGACAAAGAAGCCGGTTGTGCTGTTGACCAACAACTTTGAGTTCACGTTTGAGGACATTTCTGAAATTTATCGCCTCAGATGGGCCATCGAGTCGCTATACAAACAGCTAAAACAAAATTTTCCGCTTCATTTCTTCTATGGGGACAGCGTCAACGCCATACAAATACAGACATGGGTAGTCTTGATTGCAAATCTGCTGATAACAGTTCTGTCAAGAAGCATCAAGAGGCACTGTGCATTCTCGCAGGTTGTTACCATGGTACGACTTATGCTCATGTACTACGTCGATTTTATCGCATTCATGGAAAATCCCGAGAAAACCTGGAATGATTTCCTTGCAAAGGAGATGCAAAAAGCACCACCAGAACCAAGTCTTTTCGATTAAGGGGGCTTACTTTTGAAAAAAATAAAACCCGAAGTCCTATTTTACGGGGCTTCGAGGAGGATTTTTATGCTCTTTTGTGTTTTACCGGACAGCAATAATTTCTTTTCAAACTCTCGTTCTTCGATGGTGTTGCCATTCTCATCATAGAAAGTTCTATTAAAGTTAGCTCCTGTTGTTGTAGTTTCAATGGCAATTGCTCCGTTAGAATGTAATGCTATAGCTTTTACTGGTGCTCCATTTTCAACAACCATATAGCAACTCTCATCAGAACTATAGACTGTCCCATTAAAAGGTTCATCTTGATAATAAATATATTGTTTAGAGTTGACTTCTTTTACATTTACGTCTGGAGTATAAACTTTACTATTGCAAGAAGTTTACCCTACACACAATGCAGCTACTAATGAAATTGCTAATAATCTAAATGCTTTCATATTTTATGGTTTAAAATTTATTGTTACACTTTTATTCCCATTCTTGGTAGTCATAACTACTAAAAATATATTGTTAGAATCTGAGCTTCTGTAAGCCACAATTTTTAATTCAATATTCCCTTGACGTGCAACAGCGATATAAGTGTCTTTATTATATTGATTAGGATATAATGTCATTTTATCTCCTGCTATGGCTATTGACACAGAAGTTTTATTGTCAGTTACTAACATATTAGAACAGTCAAAGCGGTCTGATGTATAACTACCCTGACTATCATTAATTGTGGCAGACGTTGGTTTAAACACTAAAGATTGTGCAAACATAAAAATGGAGCAACAAGTTTGCAATAATAAAAATAAAACTAATCGTTTCATTATAATTAGTATTTACTGGTTACTAAATCTTTCTTTAGCCCTATTTCTTGCATTAACAGTTTCTTCATGCAAGTTCTTCATCTTTTTATATTCCTCCCAATCACGTGTACTTTCATATTCTTTAATCTCTTCCTCTGACAATTTACTTGATTCAAATTCAACTCTTTCCTCAAATTCTTTGTGAATCTTTAATGCCTCCTCTTTAGTTTGAGCCGCATCCATATCTTTAATGTACTGTTCTCTAAGATTTTTTACTTCTTTTGCTGTATTCTCTGCTTTAGAGCCACAACCATATAATAGAATGGCTGAAACTGATACTAATAATAAATTCTTCTTATTCATATTGCTTATAATTAAATAATAGATAATATTGGCTTTATTTAGAAAGGAAATCATTAGGATTAATGAATAGTCCAATAATGAAAGTGATAACACAAAGAGCTTTTACAAGTTCATTTGAACCTATTAGAGTTAAAATTGGACTTGCTGTGAGTGCTACACAAAACATGATTATAGCTGCTACTACAACACGTATTAAAAACATAAATATGAAATTCATACTATTATTAACTATGCCTACCTGTTCCCTATGGATAAGTTGTTAATAAATCAAGCATTGAGGAACATATAATCCAGTTTGATTACCAATGCTATAACGGATGCAAATATAATAATATTATTATGAATAAAAGAAATATAAAAGGAATAAAACTATATAAAGGTTTTATATTTAGTCACTTGGATAAGTAATAAAATATTTCATCTTATAAATATAACAGCTCAAATTATTATCATTTGTTTTGATTTATAGTCTTTAAGTCTGCATATTGTTGGATATTCAAGAAGTGCTACCTGTAACATGACTAATAAGAGTTGAAATAGTTCTAAACACTGTAAACTTATGGAATTGACTTACTTCTAAAAGGCTGAAATGCCAAGCCTAAAGAATTAGACTTTAGATATATCTAAGCTCAATATTCTATGGATTTGGGACAGAACCATTCAGACCACTATAAAGATGAATCTTAATAATCCTGTCCCAATCAATTAGAAGCTCAAACAGTCATAAGTCTGTAGAATCTCTTCCTGCCTTAATCCCAAGTATCTTTTAGTAATGGCAACAGAACTATGGTTGAACAGTTCCATCAGCTTTACTAAAGCAAGTTCAGCATTATCGCTGTTCATATTATAGACCTGCCTGCCAAAAGTCTTTCTAAGAGAATGGCAGCTAAAGTTCTTAATCTTTAGCCTGTACTTCTTCTTCACCTCTTTAAGAATGATATTGATTCTTTGGACTGTGAAGATAGTGCCTTTCTGACTTATAAGGATTGGTGCATTGATTCCAATAGGATTTATATGCTCGTAGCACTCTTTAATGTGCTGCTGTAATTGGGGATTCAGTCTGATAGTCCTTACCTTGCCTGTCTTCTTCTCAATTACTGTAAACTCGTCAGTACCTAATATCTGCTTCCATCTTAGAGATAGAATATCAGATATTCTTAATCCTGTGAAGCATCCTAAAGCTATAAGGAGTGAGATTTTATAATTCTCGTCTTTGGCTAACTTCCTTATGAGGTTCATTGCATCAGACCATATAAGATAGTCTGCGGTTGTGCTTGAATATTTAAGTGACATAATGTTCTGTTTTATAATGAAACGAATAGAAGTGAATATTAATTCTGAGTTGGATTTACTAACTCATTGATTACTAAAGGAACATTCACTAATTGTCAAAGTGAATATGATAAGGACACCCAACTTAAAAATTGAGTGCCCTTTACCTTATTATAATTCTCCCTCGTCTGCGAAGCTGTAATATCCTGCATCAGTAAGTATGAGGTGGTCTAAAACTGTTATTCTCATAAGTCTTGCAGCTTCTTTGACCTGCTTAGTAATCTCCATATCCTGCCTACTTGGTTTCAGATTACCACTTGGATGATTATGCGCGAGGATAATGGCTACTGAATTGGTGAGCAATGCGGCTTGTAGAATCACTCTTATATCAGCACAAGTTTCAGTAATTCCACCCTCTGAAATGAGCGTGTAACCTAAGACTTGCTTGGCTTGGTTTAAGAACAGGACTTTAAAATATTCCTTGTAACAGATAGTTCCCTCTCTATATGTTGAAAGTAAGACTTCATAAGCATCCTCCGAGCTATATATTTTATTCCGGCTTTTTGATGTGGATTTGTAAGTGAGTTCCACTTCTCCAACAGTATAATCCATGTCTAATATTTTACTATTCATTCTATCAATATTAATGTGGTGGTGGAAGAAAAATTGGACAGTTAAAATGGTCTGTCGCCATATTCATAAACAAGAATTGAATTGCATACCCTATCATAGAATGAGAATCCGCAACAAGTATGGAAGTAGCTTTCATAAACTGCTGCATATTCACCATGCAGCCTGCTGTTCCTATCCAAAAATGAATCAAACTTGTGCAGCCAATATTTAAGTGCTTGCAAGCGTTTGATATATTGCAGATTATTCTCACAGTAACATAATTTCTCTTGTAAAGAAGTGATATGATTGATAGCATTTTCAATTTTAGATTTATCCATAATGTATAATATTTAATAGGTTGGTAGAAATAAAGAAAGGACAACTAACCTAATAGCTGCCCTTTCCTCTCTCAATCAATAAAGCCCATTTAATCAATGAACCATTTGTAACGCTCATCCCCATGTAAAGCCGCATTGATTCCAACTGCCATTTCAGTGGCATTTAAAGAACGGTCTAAGAATGAATCAATATAGCTTGACTTGTTAGCTCCTGTAAGCAAGTTATAGAACTTCCACATATTAAGCTCACTTCCAAAGCTGCCAAAATTATCATCGTGAATGTATGCTTTGGTTACACTGTTAATCTGTGTATCAGTGAGCAACATTCTTGGCAGTGCCTTTTGATAGCCTGTTGGCAGGCATTGGTAAAGTCGCATCCTGCCTATAATCTGTGCAAATTGGTGTTCACTCATGGAAGTATTGCCCAACTGCTGCATCAGATAAAGATGTTTGGCTGGATTGTAGTTATTGAACAGTTCCAATGCTGCACGATAGAGTTCTGTTGTATTGCTTACTCTTAAATCGTCCTTGTAGCCATCTGTAAAGATGCACATATTGCAACAGATTTGATTCTTGAAGCCAATCGCAAGACGGAACAACTCTGGAACTTTTGCTGTATAAGTTCATCTGATTATAAGCCCTCACACCTACGATAGAAAGATTGAGCTTGTTTTCTCCAACTGTTTCATAGATGGTTGGAACATCAATGCTGAAAGCTGCTCTCTCATAATAGATGGTCTTGTCAGATTCCAACAGTTGGTTGGCAGGTTTGTGGATGGCTGCTGGGATGCGACCTTTGATAATATGGCTTACTCTTATATCTGCCTGTTCCACTTTCTCACCACTAAAAAATGATTGGGCTGCATCCTGTATGGTTTCCACAAATGCGGCATGGTTAATGGTCAGTTCATTGTCTTTGGAGAACACAGGAGTAATGCACTCATGTTTCAGATGATGCAAGGTTGCTTCCTGTGTATTGGCTTCAATGAAATGTTTGGCTGGTCTTACAGGTTCGTCCACAATAATTGTAGCTTCTTCTGCATATTCACCCAAATTCATTCTCTCACGGTTCTGTGCCATAGCTGGCATGATAACTAAATTTCTCATAATGATAAATTGTTTAAATGATTATTGATTGATTTAACTCTGAAATTGGTAAAGTCCATATCATTTTGGATTGCTCCGTTATGATTTGAACTTCACTACAATTCGCTGAATTACATTTAAGTGATATTACAATTAGACTATATTACCATTATGTCTGTATTGTGTATCGCTTTAAGAAGTCCATGAATGATGTGAGGTGAATAGTAAAATTTATTATTGCTGTCCGGTAAAACTTTTTCAAACAAAATAAATTAGGGCTGACACTTCTCACGAGGTATCAGCCCTTTTGGTTATCTTTGTTTTGCGAAAAAATATATAACCATGAGCAAAGATAGTCATTTTACCGGACAGCCGGTCTATAGTCAAGTGTTAAAGTTACTCGACAAAGAGAAGATTCTTCAAATAAGTCGCGAAACGAAAGGAAGCGAGGCTTACGTGAAGCGTTTTGACGGCTACCAACATCTTGTGGTAATGCTGTTCGGCATACTCAAACACTTTGATTCTCTTCGCGAACTTGAGATAGGCATGAAGGCGGAGGCTCACAAGCTCGGACACCTCGGAATGAACTATCTGGTTCGTCGCAGCACGCTTGCGGAGGCCAATATACGCCGTCCTCAGGAGTTCTTTGCAAGTGTTTATGCGTATCTTTTGGAGAAGTATGCCAAATTTTTAGCGGACAGCCGCCCCTCCAAGTGCTATAAGGGGCAGACTCACGAGCCTAAAGACTGGGAGAAGTTGCTTTACATGATGGATTCCACCACAATAACGCTCTTTGACAACATACTCAAAGGTGTCGGGCGGCACCCGAAATCAGGCAAGAAAAAAGGCGGCATGAAAGTACATACAGTAATGAAGTATCATGTCGGCGTACCGATGGTGGTGCAGCTCACATCCGCCGCAAAACACGATCATTACCTGCTGAAGGAGGTGCATTTGCCAAAAGACTCCACTTTGGCGATGGATCGTGGTTACGTCGACATCGCACAATTCCAACGTCTTACCGAAGAAGGCGTGTGCTACGTGACCAAAATGAAGAAAAACCTTAAGTACGAGGAACTTGAATCCATTACTTATGTCAACCCGCAGGGACTGGTGACGCACATAGACAAGAAAGTGCTTTTTACAAGAGGGGAACTCACCCATGAGGCACGTAGGGTGGAGATATTTTACGAGACAAAGAAGCCGGTTGTGCTGTTGACCAACAACTTTGAGTTCACGTTTGAGGACATTTCTGAAATTTATCGCCTCAGATGGGCCATCGAGTCGCTATACAAACAGCTAAAACAAAATTTTCCGCTTCATTTCTTCTATGGGGACAGCGTCAACGCCATACAAATACAGACATGGGTAGTCTTGATTGCAAATCTGCTGATAACAGTTCTGTCAAGAAGCATCAAGAGGCACTGTGCATTCTCGCAGGTTGTTACCATGGTACGACTTATGCTCATGTACTACGTCGATTTTATCGCATTCATGGAAAATCCCGAGAAAACCTGGAATGATTTCCTTGCAAAGGAGATGCAAAAAGCACCACCAGAACCAAGTCTTTTCGATTAAGGGGGCTTACTTTTGAAAAAAATAAAACCCGAAGTCCTATTTTACGGGGCTTCGAGGAGGATTTTTATGCTCTTTTGTGTTTTACCGGACAGCAATAAAAATTTATAATGGTTGAAGGGGTGGGTGGCTGTCTATCAATTCTTATTTTCCTTTTACTTGGTGAGAGGGGGGCTAAAATAGTGGTATGGTATCTCGTACAACATTTTTGGGATTGGGGTTATAAAATCCACTTTTTGCCTTAAATGTTGTACCCAACCTTAGAAATCCAACTTTAAATGCTTCTAAATTCATAATAAGATAGATTTGGGATTATTCGTACCATCTATTAATATATTAGTAAACAGTACGAAAAATCCTGCTTGCCTGTTATTATGGCTTGAAGCCTATCTTAAACACGTTTTTTGAGTTGATGGGATTCCACTCCTTACGTTGTTTGGCTATATCATTGTTTAATAGTAGTTCCTTTGGAGTAAGTTCTATCCCTTTAGGTAAATATTTCAATAGACCAGCACCATATAAATCCAGATTGTAACTTTCTATATTTTTCTTACCCATTCCTAATTTGTCAGCCAATTTATTAGAAGAAAGCAATATCTTGTTATCTTCTGCTATCAATAGGAGCTTGATATAATAGCCTTTCACTTTAATATCCAAATTCACTTTCATAAAGAGGTAGGACAGTGTTATAAAGTTGGGGCGGTCTATTGGTGGGATGCAGTAAAGACTTCTCATTGTAAATTCAATAAGAGGGTGGTTGATGTCTTCCCTGTATCTCTTTCTGACCAACACTGCTTCTATATCTTTATTGAAATTCTTTAGTGCAGTTTCTTCCTCTCCAGTCCGTTTGGCTAAATCCTTAATTCTCCATCTGACCTTATAATAGTCATTTCTATATAAAGACAGACAGAAGAACCTGTACAAATTGGGTGGATTGAGTTTATCCACTATTGATTTATTAATGGTGGCATAGTCCTGCCTAATGTTACTTGTCCTGCTTTGTAGGTGTCTTTGAGGTATCTTCATATTCATTAGTAGCTGATTGAACATTATTGGTAAACACTAAATCTTTCTTCTCTCGTTCCATCTTATAATAGTGGGCAGTCCCAAAGTATATCTTGGCTTCCTTTCTGTTGTGGAACTTTTTCCCTGTTGGTAAATGAATAATCATATCAGTTTAAATATTAATGAGTTAATAAGCCAACTTCTGCAATGATATATAATAGGTAGTAACTTTTCCATTTTTCTTTCTCCTTGTCTTTAGATAGTTATTAAGATTAGCCCACAATCCAATATGGACTTTGTTATCTTTCACTCCCTGTCTAAGAGCCTTAGCCCTTATTTGCTCATAGGTAAATTCTTCCATTTTAGATATTCTGAATAGTTTGTAGTCCGCTTATCTGTGTGGTGGGATTATCTGTCTGTGGTACTGTAAAGATAGTAATTTCATGAGTGGGGAACTAATGATAAGACCACAATTCAGAAGTATTAAGTAGGCAGGGAAACCTCTCACATTTCCCTGCTTTTTGTCAATCCTCCTTGTCATGTTCAAAACATAGGACTAAGTGTATAATTCCATTCTCATTCTTAAAAGCTATTCTTGGATTATCTACTTCCTTGTATGTAATGGAAGTTATAATAATGGGGAACAGTTCATTCTCATTATAAAGTTTGAGGCTATTTGCAATATATTCATTAGAACTATATTCTGGGAGAATGAAACTGAACAGGTAGAGCTTGACATCATTGTATTGCTGCATTTTAGCTCTTAGTATTTCTTGCTTGGCAATTATTGCTTCGTAGATAGTGCTTAGATATAAGCTGGATTGTATGATATATGGATTCATTGTTTTATTATTTAATTGGTTAAGAATTAAGCCCACCTGTCACATGGGCTTTGTTGTTAATGGCTTATGCAGCCTGTTCTTCTTTAATCACTCCATGATTCTTTAGATATTGAGTGAGCATTTCAGAATAAATGGTGTTCACATGGTCAGACTTCACTTCATTAATAATTCTAATGCTGTTCTCATTCAATGTCTTTATAGTGTTTAGAGTTTCATCCAACCCAATCTTCTTGTCTTCTCCATTCGGTGCGTAGTTGGCAAGCTGGGTAATTGCATCAATCATGTAGCGATGTCTGATAGTGTCCTTAGAAATCTTCATGTCATTTAAAGTCTTGATGATTGTATCTCCTATTGTCAAGTCATATTCTTCAAGTTTGGCTTCACAAACTCCCTGCATAGCACTGTTCCAGACTTTCAGACTTAGCGTCTTACCAAAATTATAATATTTGGTGACTACGCTGATGTTTGCTTTCAATTCCAATGCCTTTTGGAACACCCTGTTAAAGAACACCTGCTGCGTGGCTAATGCTGCGTTTCCAGCTTTCTCCAATCCGTTAAAACCACGACTTAACACATTGTTCACTCCTCTGTATTTGCCAAACTCCTGTAAAGAATCAAACTTTTTAATTCTCACATTCTCTATGGTCAGTTTGGTGTCGTCCTTGACTATGGCATTAAGGTTGTGTTCGTGGTAGCTTGCCCATTGCCAATATCCGTTTGCTTTATCAACAGGAACGTAAACATTGGGAGTGCCTTTAGGTATGATGTTTCCGTTAAGGTCTTTCAGTTCAATGTCCGCATCGTAAAACAGAGCGGCTTCTGTAATGTAGAGAGGAACTTTATCAAAATGTTCATTGGTTATCAAATCCTTGCCACATTCAAGATTTACTTTACTTACTGCCATGCTATAAACAGATGTAGCGATGATGATTTCCTTTTGCTCTTTGGTGAAGATTACCTGTTCGGCTGTGTTGGTAACTTCATTCCAAACTTCTATTTTAGTAGTTGGAAGTTTCACCTTTTTAAGTGTTTCAAGATATGCAGTTTCAGCCTTGCCTACATTGACCTGTGCGGATTTCTTAATATTGGCTTCTGCATCCTTGTTGGCTTCAAGTACGCTCTTGGCTCTCATCAAATTCTGACGGGCTTCTTCTACTGCTTGCATCTTCATAACTGTTGTTTCATTTACTTTTTCCATCTTTTTATTATTAAGTTGTTGAACTTCGTTTGCATTGGCAACTTCATTATTCACATTCTCAATAGCAATATTTTGTGCCATAGTTTTGTACGCTTGACCTTTACAGCATTAGGTTCTATTTATTGTACATTTAATTTATAACCGTCCAGCCTATGCGCACTTGGCTTTCTGATTACGCTGCAAAGGTAGAATCTTTCTGTCCTCGCTATAGGTAATAATTTTAAGCTCTAATTTATTACCCTTAGTTTGGAACTTTGCCGTCTTTCCTTTGGCGGTGCAAATATAGAATGGTATATGGGTAAGGTATGGGTAATAAAAATCCCACTACTTTTATTCCCCTTAGAGAATAGAGTAGCGGGATATTATAAATTAAAGGAATGGATTACATTCTGAATGATGGATAGACACTGTTGATAGTGCTTGGTTCAAAGTCCTTATATTGTTTTAGGAATGCTTTAAGTGTGTCATTCTCTGTTTGTGACCAGCACGATTTAGTGGATAGTTTGGTAAATGCTATCAGTTGGCAAATGAGGTCAGTTTCCTTTTGTGAATATTTAGCACCTTTCTTCCTTTTAAGGATAACTTGGGATTGTGTGTTGAAGAAGTCAAGGAACATCTTTGCAAAAAAAGTGATGAATGGAGAATCCTTGGTAGAGGTGGAAGTTCCCAATCTCCTTTTATGGCTCATTATTCCAATGCTGTTTAAATCGTCCTGTTGCATCATCTTGAGAGTAGCGTCAGCTATGTAATGAATGGCAGTGGGATTGTCTATTATAATGTTGCGTTCTCCATCCACGCATATTTTTAATGTAGTGGATTGAGTAAATATGCTTCCTGTCTTTTCATCAAAACTTTCTACATTATCTATAATAGCTTTGGTGAATTTAAGAAGCTGTTCGTTGGGGGATTCTCCCATGTCTATTCCCTCTATATAATAATGGTAGCTGTAATCATAGATAAACAGCAGAAGCATCCAAAACTTATCTGCATCTAAATCCAATCCTCTTATAAATTGCTGTATTAATTTATGTTTCATATAGTTGGCATAACTGAAATGCTCTGCTATCAGACCTTTGTTATATCTATTGCCAAATGTCCGCAAAGTTTCTGACACATCTATATGAACGAGCTGATTACCCATTTCTTCCCATTCTTCTGTACTCACTTCTGATTTGTTTATCCTTTCATAACCATAATAGTAAGGGCTGTCTGTGTCGTGGTCAAAGTCAGGAATATATAGTTCTTCCAATATGGAGATATATTCTAATAAGTCTTTCTCCTGTTCTATATTGTCTTTCCATTCAAATTTAGTTATGGGATTCATATCTCTTTATATGTTTAAGTTTTGACGAACAAAGTTAAAAAATAATCCCCACCTGCATTGCTACAAGTGAGGAATTATTAGCTTACTTACCAAACACGTACTTCACAACCTTAGTATTAGCCTTGTTCTCATTTACAAAGTCACGTTCAATATAGATGTCTGTCACCTTCATAGAATCATCTATATGGTTAAGTGCTGCATGAACGATGTATTTATCTATGCCTACTTTGTTGAGAGCGATAGTAGCCCATGAGTGACGTGCTGCATAGTATTCCAAATCATCTACTTCTAATATTGAACCAATCTCTTTCAGACCAGAGTTGATAGCCTTGTTAAAAGTCTTTTCATCCCCATAATATTGATAGAAGTTGAACAGACGTTTTCCTGTGCTATCCTTGTACTTATCAATAAGAGGTTGCACTATCTTAGGAATATCTACCATCATCTTTGCACCATCCAATCTGCGAGCTTTGGTCTTAGTTCTGTTATAGATAATAGTGTTCCCTCTCATTTCAGTAGCATTGTAAAGGTCTGCTGAATTGATTCCCATAAGGCAGAATGATAGAATGAAACAATCCTTAGCCAAATTATAACGGCAGGTGGACTTATAGCCTTTCTTCATGTCTTTGTAAGGCAGCTTCCATAGCTTCTTTATAATATCTGCGGATATGGCTCTCTTACGGGTAGCTTCCTGTTTAGGTATCTTGAAGTCCTCAAAGGGTGAGTTAGGAATAAGAATAAGGTTCTTGTCCTTCTTATTGAACTTACGTTTGGCTTCATTGAACAGCTTCTTGATGCTTACCAAGTAGAGGGAAAGAGTGCGGTTAGAGGTAACACGTTTACCCTGCTGCATTAGTTTCTTGGTACGTACATCACGTTCTCCAATCAAGAATGCTTTAAACTGCTCCAAGAACTCTAAGGTGATAAGATTTATATCCAATTCTTCCTTGCCAACAAATCGTACCAAGGCATTGATGGCAGTAGTGTAATTGGGTGCTCCTTTAATAGTAGCAGAAGCTATCCACTCACGACTGAACTTTATAAAGTCAATGGTCTGTTGCTTCTCTTGCTCTCCGTTTAGGAACTCAATTATCTCATCCAATGAATAATGATTTTGGTCTAATTGCAGTTTTAGACACTGTTCCCTATAATAGAGAACAAGCCTATCTATCTCTCTCTTAATGGAAGTGTCCTCTTTGAATTTGAGGGATTTAGTTAGGTCTTGTTGAGTTACAAACAGGTTGGTGGATAAGCGTTTTACCTTGCGGTCTAATGTGAATCTAATCTTGACGTTATAAGTTCCGTCAACTTTTAGTTCACTCCTTTTAATCTCAGCTTTAATAGTCAGCATATTAGCTCTATTTTAATTAGTCAACAATTAGTCAACATCTGCTTAAATTAGGAGTAAATCAACCAAGAGCAACAGATTTATATCTGGAGGGTCTGCAAACAAAAAAGGCTGTATTCCGTTAGGAATCAGCCTTTTAGCTTGTGGACCAGCCTGGGCTTGAACCAGGGACCTCCAGATTATGAGTCTGTTGCTCTAACCAACTGAGCTACAAGTCCGTGCCACAATTTCCTGTTAGCAGGTGCAAAAGTAGTATATTCCCTTGAAACTTGCAAGATTTATCGCCCAAATTTTGATAAAAAGATTTAATTCCCTTATTCGTAAGGATATAAATTGTATTTTTGTGCACCATTAATTAATTTTGCTAAGCCGTATGGCACAAAAAAAACAGGAAACAGCCCTAACAGGGCTTTCGGACAAAGAAGTCCTTATCAGTAGAGAGAAGTATGGGAATAACCTCTTGACACCTCCCAAACGTCCTTCCATGTGGAAACTTTATCTGGAAAAGTTCCGCGACCCGGTTATACGTATTCTTTTAGTCGCAGCATTCTTTTCCTTAGTGATTGCCATTATTGAAAATGAGTATGCGGAAACAATCGGCATTTTCTTTGCTATTTTTCTGGCAACCGGTATCGGATTCTACTTTGAATACGATGCGAATAAGAAGTTTGACTTACTGAACGCTGTAGGCGAAGAAACACCAGTTACAGTAATCAGAAATGGGAAAGTACGGGAAATTCCCCGTAAGGAGATTGTAGTAGGTGATATCGTAGTTTTGAATACCGGTGAGGAGATTCCTGCCGACGGAATCTTGCTGGAAGCTATTTCCCTGCAAGTGAATGAATCCAACTTGACAGGAGAATTAATGGTCAATAAAACCATCCATGAAGAACTATTTGATGAAGAAGCCACTTATCCCAGCAATGAAGTGATGCGTGGCACCACAGTAGTTGACGGACATGGAATAATGAAGGTAGAACGTGTGGGTGATTCCACCGAAATAGGTAAGGTAGCACGTCAGGCCACCGAACAAAGTGAAGAAGAGACTCCATTGAATATCCAATTGACAAAATTGGCGGGTTTCATCGGAAAAATAGGTTTTACCATTGCCACGCTTACCTTTATCGTTTTCACAGCTAAAGACCTTTACTCCTACCTCAGCGTAAATGAAATAACAGACTGGCATGGGTGGATGGCAATAGCCCGCATTGTATTGAAATATTTCATGATGGCTGTCACTTTAATTGTAGTAGCCGTTCCTGAAGGCTTACCGATGAGTGTCACCTTAAGTCTTGCACTAAATATGCGCCGTATGCTGAAAACCAATAATCTGGTACGTAAAATGCATGCTTGTGAAACAATGGGGGCCATTACTGTGATCTGCACCGACAAAACAGGTACATTGACACAAAACCTGATGCAGGTACATGAAGCGAAACTTGATGCCACCAAAGCAGATTTAATAGCTGAAGGGATCAGTGCCAACTCCACAGCTTTCCTTGAAGAAACAGGAGAAAACAAGAAACCATCCGGAGTAGGTAATCCTACTGAAATAGCCTTATTGCTTTGGCTAAATGAACAGGGCAAGAACTATTTGGAATTACGTGAAAATGCAAAAGTTATCAATCAACTTACTTTCTCTACAGAACGTAAGTATATGGCTACATTAGTAGATTCACCTATCCAGCAGAAAAAGGTACTCTATAAAAGGAGCTCCCGAAATTGTGATGAGAAAATGCAACCCTCTTCCGAGGAACAGGCTCATTACAATGCCGATCTGCTGGCCTATCAGAACAAGGCAATGCGTACTTTAGGATTAGCTTATAAATTTATCCCCGAAGACTCCGGTAACGATTGTGCCGAACTAGTCAATGAAGGGAATATGATTTTCCTAGGTATCGTAGCTATCAGCGACCCTATTCGTCCGGATGTACCGGAAGCCGTACAGAAATGTCAGTCGGCAGGTATCGGTGTGAAAATTGTTACAGGCGACACCCGGGAACAGCTACCGAAATTGCCCGCCAAATAGGGCTATGGAAACCTGAAGATACAGACCGGAACCGCATAACAGGGGTAGAGTTTGCTGCATTAAGCGATGAAGAAGCTCTGGACCGCGTACTTGACTTGAAAGTAATGAGTCGTGCGCGTCCTATGGACAAGCAACGTCTGGTCCAACTGTTACAGCAAAAAGGAGCCGTAGTAGCAGTAACCGGAGACGGAACAAACGATGCTCCTGCACTGAATCACGCTCAAGTAGGTCTTTCTATGGGAACCGGTACGTCAGTAGCCAAGGAAGCAAGTGACATAACCCTATTGGATGACTCGTTCCACAGTATTGCTACCGCAGTAATGTGGGGACGCTCTCTTTACAAAAACATTCAGCGTTTCATCGTATTCCAGCTGACTATCAACGTAGTCGCATTAGCCAGTGTTTTATTAGGGGCTTTCTTTGGTACAGAACTACCACTAACCGTAACACAAATGCTTTGGGTAAATCTTATTATGGACACTTTTGCCGCCATGGCCTTAGCATCTATTCCCCCCAGTGCAGACGTCATGAATGAAAAGCCACGCAAGACCGATGATTTCATCATCACCAAAGCCATGCGTAAAAATATACTAGGTGTAGGCTTCTGCTTCCTTGCCATACTGATGACATTAATTGTCATTATCAAACAGATGCCAGCAGATTTAGTAGGACAAGCTTTGACGCAATTCTTCACGATCTTCGTGATGCTGCAATTCTGGAATCTATTTAATGCCAGTGTTTTCGGAACCAACCATTCTGTATTCAAGGATTCCCGTCATGCATTAGGCATGCTAAGTGTGGCTATCATTATTTTAGTCGGACAAATTCTGATTGTCGAGTTCGGAGGTAAAGTGTTCCGTACCGAACCTATGAATTTCATGACTTGGGTTTATATTATCGCAGGAACGTCATTCGTATTGTGGATTGGTGAAATCTACCGTTGGATAAAACGAATACAGAAAAAAGACTAAGAAAGAGAATAAAGCACATAAAGAGTTATGGACAGTAAGATTAAAAATGTCGTTTTGATTTAGGAGGAGTATTAATAAATCTGGATTTTGACAATTGCTTGAATGCTTTTCGTAAAGCAGGATTTCGAGATATAGAGAAACAGGCATGCCAGTTCAGGGAAAAGGTTTCTTTTCCCAATTTGAATTGGGTGAAATCAGCCCGGAAGAATTCCGGAAAGCCATTCGTAAGGAGGTCAGCGAAGCCCTGTCCGACCATGAAATTGATGATATGTGGAACCTGATGCTACTTGATATTCCTCGTGAAAAGCTGGACTTATTGCTAAAGTTACGCGAACATTATATGGTTTACCTGCTTAGTAATACCAACCGGATACATTGGGATTATGCCTGTGAGCAAATGTTCTGTTATCGGGGATTCCGTGTAAATGACTTTTTTGAAGATATTTTTCTGTCTTTTGAAATGCACAAGGCCAAACCGGAAAAAGACATTTATGAGCAAATGATGAAAGAAGCAAACATCTTGCCCGAAGAAACGTTTTTTATAGATGACTCGGCAATCAATTGCCAGGCAGCAATATCGCTTGGCATACAGTCCTATCATTACCATATTGGAGAAGATTTAAGTTCACTTTTTGAATAATGAAAATAATATCAGATATAAACCATCAAACATTGCCTCCTTCAGTTGCCACTATCGGCTTCTTCGATGGAGTGCATCGCGGACACCGCTTTCTTATTAATCAAGTAAAAGAGGTCGCTGCCAAGGATGGGTTATATTCTGCATTGATCACTTTTCCTGTACATCCCAGACAAGTGATACAAACCGCTTATCGTCCGCAATTACTTTCTTCACCAACAGAGAAACTCGAATTATTGGAAACGATGCAAGTAGATTACTGCTTTCTTCTCCCTTTTACACAGGAACTTTCACTGTTTTCGGCTCGAGAGTTTATGCAGTTGCTACGTAACAAGTTCAATATCCATACATTAGTTATAGGCTACGACCATCGTTTCGGTCACAACCGCAGTGAAAATTTTGAAGATTATTGCCGTTATGGTGAGGAACTGAACATATATATAGCGCGCGAGCTTACACAGACAAAGAGGGAAAATCAGCTCTTCAGTCATCCGCCAACTATTAAAAGAAGGTGAAGTAAGTCAGGCTGCCAAATTCCTGGGGTATAACTACTATCTGGATGGAACAGTGGTAGATGGCTACAAAGTAGGCAGAAAAATAGGATTCCCTACAGCTAACCTGCAAGTGGATTGTAGCGACAAGTTAATTCCCTCGGAAGGAGTTTATGCAGTATATGTATATGTGGAAGGAAAAAAATGGGCAGGAATGTTGAACATAGGACACCGCCCTACTATCAATAACGGCAACAATTTAAGTATTGAAGTGAACATCCTCAATTTTTCGGAGAATATCTACCACAAAGAAATGCGCATTGAGTTCGTAAAGTATCTTCGCCCTGAAGAAAAATATGACACTATAGATGCACTCATTGCCCAAATGCATAAAGACCGGGAAAAAACGGCCAGAATTCTTCTCTAAATACAAGGGAGCATTGTACAGCCTTCCCCCTTTTCAAACTACTCTTTCTACACATCTTCGTTTACAGTCAGTTTTGCCTGCTCGAAAACAGTTCATTCCATGTATTAGGGCAGACAAAATCGCCCCTGCCAGTGAACGCAAACGCTATCGGAAGAATTAATTCACCGATACCAGTCACTTCTTGCATAAAATCTGTTTCTTCATACACTTCCATCCTACAAAGCACGAAAAAAGATATATTTTTATCGTTTTTCGATATTTTTTTTTCGTTTTTCTTTTGTAGTATCAAAATAAGATATACATTTGCATATCGATAAACGATAAATGAATATCGAGAAACAAGAAAGAATAAACACAAACATTAAAACACGAAGTAAAATGAAAAGTCAGTATTAAAATCAGTTTTAGCAGCAATTGCAGTAGTAATGATGAGTTGTACAACAACAGCAAACGCACAAACAGGAAACACAAAGTACATCTACGGTCAGAATGACACAAACACAACCGTGTACACACTGAATGAAGACGGCAAAACATTGACACGCAAACTGAAGTATGAGTACAAACACGATGAAAATGGTCAGGTAATTGAGAAAAAAGCTTATCGCTGGGATGCTTACCGGGAACTGTGGAAGCCGGCCTATCTGCTTACCGTAACTCCCGGAGTCTATGAAATCAAACTCAACTACGCTGAATGGAACGCCAAAGAGAGCACTTTCAACCATAACAAACAAGAAAGTATTTACCGTGAAGGCAACAACGCAAACTTGTTGGCCGACACACAAAACAAAAAGTAATGGAAACTTTGAATGAAACACAAACCAAAAATAAGAATGCGACCAGCCTGTGGCAAACCATAGGAATGTACATAGGAATGATGGTCGGATTTTTATATCCGCAAATAGGATTAGGCTTGGGTATGCTTTTGGGAATAGCTTTGGGAAGACTGGTCCTGAGCAAGATTCCTGTCAACACCCCACTGGCCCAAAGAGCACAACAAAAAAGCGCAATTATCCTTATTTTAGCATTTCTTATCCTATTCATGAACCATTGGTACGTTCCATGCAAACATGCCATTGCTCACTTGATGAACTAAAAACAAATCAACCAAATTTAAAAGACAACCAGATGAAAACAACCATGATTTTGATCGCACCAAGGAGAAACCCAAGGATGCTTACTTAAAGAAACAGATACCCTCAGGACGGATGCGGAAGTCCGTCCTACCCCTTAATTCAAATCCATTTTAAACCAATAAACATTCTATTATGGGACGCGCAATTAAATTAGTACTTTATTACTTCGCTTATCAGTTAGCTTTCACCTTCCTGGTAGGACTTCCGGCGGGAATTATTAAAGTGATGAACGAAATTTCAGAAAATGATAATCTGGCTTATGCCGCAGGTAAGAATACAGCCTCTATGACAGGACTCGTTATGGTACTGGCAGGAATAGCCATGATCTGGCACCTGATCTACTTTAAATACGTTCAATTCAACAAGACAAGCTGGACTGAAGTACCTGCAAAAACCATTTTATTGAGTATTCCCTTCATTATAGCAGCCATGTTCATCTGCAATGTAGCCAGCGAATTCATAGAACTGCCCAACCTAGTGGAAGACACATTCATAGGAATGAGCCGCAATGTATTCGGCATCATCGCCATTGCCGTCATGGCACCTCTGGTAGAAGAGTTGCTGTTCCGTGGAGCCATTGAAGGGCATTTCCTGCAAACCGGAAAAAGACCCGGTATGGCAATCCTCCTGTCAGCACTCATTTTCGGTCTCATCCATGTCAATCCGGCACAAGTACCTTTCGCCTTCTGTCTGGGATTGGTATTCGGATGGCTTTATTACCGCACAGGAAGCATTATACCGGGAATGATAGGGCATTTTCTAAATAACTCCCTGGCTACCATTGCCATGGCTACATCAACCCAAGAAGAGTTGAATGAAAAAACGGTTGATATGATTGGCGCCACACCTACTTACATCCTTTGGCAGCCGCCATAATCATCCTAGTCGGCATGTATTTCTATCTGAACAAACATTTGCCACAGCCGGGAACATCCTCTGAAGTCACTAACACACAAGCATAAATATAACAATGAAAACAAAATTAAATATCCTATGTTTCCTGCTGCTGATAGCCTTTGCCGGATGTATGTACAACGCATTCCTGGGAGGTATGGAAGGCGCCAGTGATGCCTCACGCGGTGACATAGGAAACAAACTGCAACCCTTGTTTTATGTGAACGTTGTTCCTACAGAAGGAAATGAATTGAATGATTCAATCCCCAGTGTCATAGAAAAAGGGAACTTCCTGAAGTATCACATAACAAGTATAAAAATAGAACAGGAAAATACACCCAAAGACGCCCTTATTCAACTAGTTATGGGAATAATAGCCATACCCTTTAGTCTGATCACCTTGGGCGCTCTTTATTGTTTCATCAGACTGATACTTTCTATCCGTAAAAAAGACCTGTTCAATCCCAGTAATGTTTTCCGGGTACGCCTCATTAGTGCAACCATCATTGTAGCAAGTATCATCAAAACACTGGCACAATATATCAATTATGACATAGCTACCCACAGCATCCAATTATCCGGATACCAGGTAGAAAGCGTACAGATTCCTTGAGCATGTTCCTGTCAGCCCTATTGCTGGCCATTTTTGCCGAAATATATGCCCAGGCCATCAAACTGAAAGAAGAACAAGATTTAACCATTTAAAAAAACAAAGCAGACTATGAACAAGTTCAGAATATTAGGTGTCATAGCCATTATAGCCATCATTGCAAACTTCTTTGGAGGATTGGATGAAAATTGGAGAGATTTCAAGAAAGGATTTGAAGATGGACATAACAGTGCAATGGAAATATATGAGCCTGGACGCCACATTATACCCCATCATGCAACCTCAGTCAAACTGAATGTAGAGCCGTTACCTGAAACTACTGTCGATTCACTGAGCAACAACCGCGTGGACTGGACACTCCCCTACACAGTGACTGAAATAGAAACGTATGCCAAGCCATCGGCCTGGCACATCCTTGTCATGGGACTTGCCATACCCGGAATATTCCTTTTTCTCATCGGTTTCTGCTCATTGATCCGGTTGCTCATTTCCATCTCACGCCGCGAAGTATTTACATCTGCCAATGTACGGCGCCTCCGTTGGTTTGCATACACCAGTGCAAGCTTGGAAATCCTCATAGCTGTTGACGAATGGATTGTAGGAAACGCAGCAGTTGAGCAAATCAGCCTGCCGGGCTACAAAATCATCAGCTATGCCGGTTATTCTCCCGACTGGGTAGCTGTGATAATTCCCATTCTTTTTGCCGAGATATTTGCTATCGGGGCAAAAATGAAAGAAGAACAGGATTTAACCATTTAAGAAAAATGCCATGAAAGAAAAAAATACTTTCCCCTCAAAAAAAAAAAGCATCTTTTATTTGATACTTTGCCTGATAGCTACTCTGTTTGTAAGTTCATTCATCTATTTCCTTGTGTTACATCCATCGTTGGACAACAAAATAGTAAGGATATCGATCAACATTGGATGGACTTGCTTCTGTCTGTATGCCTTTAATAAACTGACACAACGCCACACCCTTTGGTGGCGCGCAGTAGATGAGAACCCGAATAAACCCAAAATGAATTGATCTATGCCAATTATAGTAAATTTAGACGTAATGATGGCGAAACGAAAAATTTCGCTGGGAGATTTAGCCGAAAAGATAGACCTGACTCCTGCTAACCTTTCCATATTGAAAACCGGGAAAGCGAAAGCCATCCGTTTCTCTACCCTTGAGGCTATTTGCAGGGAACTAGATTGCCAGCCCGGAGATATTTTAGAATATAGAGAAGAAGATGAATAATATAAACAGCCACATATACAAACACTCTGACACCATAAAATTCTCATATCTTTAATCCGGATACTCTGACCGATAAAGCATTTCAATTGCCATACCGGCAGAGTATTTTCACCTTATACCTAAAATTTTCTTATCACTTCCCGACACGCTTTAGCCAATATTCCCTAAAAATACACTACTGATAAAAACAAATATTGCATAAGCACCATATAATCCCATGATTATCCGTATCTTTGCAGCGAATTAGATATTTGAAAATAAATGAAGACATTTGAAGAGTTAGGCGTTTCCCCGGAAATACTAAAAGCGATTAAAGAAATGGGATATGAGAATCCCATGCCGGTACAAGAAGAAGTAATACCGTATTTATTGGGAAACGGCAACGATGTAGTAGCCCTAGCACAAACAGGGACTGGAAAAACAGCCGCATTTGGTCTGCCGCTTATCCAAAAAGTTGACGTAAAGCACCGTGCACCTCAAGCACTAATTTTATGCCCCACACGCGAATTGTGCTTGCAGATTGCAGGCGATCTGAACGATTACTCCAAGTACATTGACGGGCTGAAAATCCTTCCCGTATATGGTGGTTCATCCATCGAAAGCCAAATACGCATGTTGAAAACAGGCGTACATATTATTGTGGCTACTCCCGGACGACTAATTGATCTAATAGAAAGAAAGGTTGCCAAACTAGAAACGATTACAGATGTAGTAATGGACGAAGCCGATGAAATGCTGAATATGGGATTTACTGATAGCATAAATGCTATCCTTGAAAAAGTTCCTGAAGACCGGAATACCTTGATGTTCTCGGCTACCATGAGTCCGGAAATCTCACGCATCGCCAAAAATATCTGCATGACGCAAAAGAAATCACTATCGGTACCAAAATGAGGGCAGTAAAAACGTCAATCACATAGCCTATTTAGTACACGCTAAAGACAAATATGCCGCATTGAAACGTATCGCGGATTATTATCCACAGATTTATGGCATCATTTTCTGTCGTACCCGTAAAGAAACTCAGGAAATTGCAGATAAATTAATACAAGACGGTTATAACGCAGACTCTTTGCACGGTGAGCTCTCACAAGCCCAGCGCGACTTAGTGATGCAAAAATTCCGCCAACGCCATTTACAGCTTTTAGTTGCTACCGACGTAGCAGCCCGTGGCCTAGATGTAAATGACCTTACTCATGTCATTAATTATGGCTTGCCCGATGATATAGAAAGCTATACTCATCGTAGTGGTCGTACAGGGCGTGCCGGAAAAACAGGTATTTCTATTGCCATCATCAACCTGCGCGAAAAAGGAAAGATGCGTGAGATAGAACGAATCATCAACAAAAAATTTATCATGGGTGAGATGCCCAGTGGTAAACAAATTTGCGAGCAGCAATTGATTAAATTGATAGATGACATAGAAAAGGTAAAAGTAAACGATGAAGAAATTGAATCCTTCCTACCCGGAATCTATCGTAAACTGGAATGGCTTTCAAAGGAAGATCTGATAAAGCGCGTGGTGTCAATGGAATTTAACCGCTTCTTGGAATACTATAGTAACGCTCCGGAAATAGAAATTCCCAGCACAAATGACCGTCGCAGCGAACGTGGCTCCAAAGAACGCAAGGATCATGGCAGTGCTCGTGAAAAGACAGAGCGTAAAGCAGAAAAAGGATACACCCGTCTATTCCTGAATGTAGGAAAGACAGACGGTTTCTATGCCAACCAAATCATAGAACTGATTAACCGCAACATGAAGAAGCAACGTACTACCATCGGACGAATAGACCTGATGCAGAATTTCTCTTTCTTCGAAGTAGCAGAAAATCAGGCACAGGACGTGATTAAAGCATTGAACAAGGTTAATCTGAATGGCGGCCGGAAAATTGTAGTAGAAGTTGCCGGTGACAATAATGGCAAAAACGACAATGGCGAACGCAGAAGCAGTGCAGCAAGGAATGCTTCATTCGGCAAAAAAAGTGACAGGTCCAATAAAAAAACGACCTCAAAAGAAGGAAGACCCAGCCGTGCGGAACGTGGCTACATTGAAGAACGCGGTCCCAAAACGAAAGACGATTGGAAACAATTCTTTAACAGCGATAACAATAAGAAAAAGAAATCCAAGAAATGAGGAAGCCAACTTCATGAAAGAGAATTGGGCATAGTAGAAATATGCAAATAACATCCACTTCTCTCGAATAATAGCGGAGCAGGCAGAATTGAAACAACCTGTCATTTCAAGGACATTCCGCAAATAATACGATAAATCCAACTGATTCATTATGAGTCAGTTGGATTTATCGTATTATTCAAAAAAAGATTTGCCGAATATCCTTGTTTACATCGAATTAATATTAACAGTTTTTTTGCCATCTTTCCGGATGAAAGATTATATGACAAACTATCGGAACTTTGACATACCCAAGCTTCCTGACATTTCATACTTTTCTTTTAGTCTGTCAATTTCAGTTCATCGACCAAACGGGAAGCTTTCCCATATTTTTCAATCATGTAAAGAACATAGCGGATATCCACCCCGATACAACGCTGCAAATTAGGTTCAAAAACAATATCTCCACTCATTGCTTCCCAATTCCCGTCAAAAGCAAGACCTATTAATTCCCTTTTCCATTAAACATTCCACTACCGGAATTCCCTCCCGTAATATCATTATCCGAAATAAAGCAAACATTCATATTACCATCTCCGGTAGCATAACGTCCGAAATCCTTCCTTCTCAAGCATTCGACTACAGAAGGAAGCACATCGAAATCACTATCTCCCTTATACTTCCTTATCTTGTCAAAAATACCTTTTGTTGTCGTAAAATAAGAATATTCAATAGCATCTTTCGGTGAGTAACCACCCACCATGCCAAAACTCAGACGCATAGTAGAATTAGCATCCGGATAAAACACCCTATCTGCCTCCATCTCACGCATTGCTTCATTCAACAAACGTTCATTTTTCTCAATATTCACACTAGCTTCTTCCACCGACTGATTGAATTCATAAAATTTCACCAACATATCAATAGCAAAAGAAGCCGCAGGGTCATCAAACAAGACATAAGTAGTATCCCCTTTCACCACCTGTTCAAACCCATGCGGTGTCTTTAAAGAGGAACGAGCATACAAATCATCTACATAAGCTTGGTAATCACCTTTAAAATCTTTCTCTATCAATGGATAAACATCAGGTAAAAACTCCTTGCCTACCTCAGCCGCATATTCTTTCAACATAGCCACAAAGACTTGTTTATCCACACTTATATCCATATTGGCATAAATCTCCAACAATTGCCGCATATTACGCTCCAAATCACTCTCCTCTGCCTCAAAATCAAAATTCAGTACAGCCAAGGCTGCCGTAATCAACTCCGGTCCATTAGCAAATGTTTCTCCAAAATATGCTATAGCCCGCGCCGCATTTCTACGATTACGATAATTCAGCTCCAGTTCAGTCAGAACCCTTGCATATTTGCTTCGCTTATCAGGTTCCCGACGGATCCATTCTTGCAACTGGCGCTCCAAAGCTTGTTTTTTCTCTATCACTTTCAACTCTTTTACCGCTTGATTCATGCCTATACTATTCTTCCAATAGTTAGAGCTTTGTGCATACTTGGAAGCATATTTAATGCGAATATCATCACTTTTTTCCATTGCATTTTTCCAGATAGCCTGCTTGATGGTACGGACATTAATCATAGCGGCATTATCCGTATTAATCCTTTCGTCTATCCCAAATGAAGACAAATACCTGCTGGTAGAACCGGGATATCCCATAGTCATGCAAAATGAACCTTGTTCATACCCGCCCAAAGAAACAGGAGCAAAATAATCCGGATGATAAGGCACATTCTCCGGAGAATAAGCTGCCGGTTGATTATTCTGATCAGCATAAATACGGAAAACAGAGAAATCCCCGGTATGGCGGGGCCATACCCAATTATCTGTATCCCCGCCAAACTTGCCTACAGAAGAGGGAGGAGCAAACACCAGACGAACATCATAATAATCTTTATACACAGACAGATAAAACTCATTACCACCATAAAAAGGAGTTATCTCAGCACGCAGCAACGTATCATTCGCCACAGCTTCCTGAGCAAGCAATGTGGAAATAGAATCCACAATCAGCGCACGGTCATTTTCCTTTGTTCCGACTGGAATAGCTTGCAACACACGCTCCGTCACATCCTCTGTGCGTATCAGAAAACTGACAAATAAATCCGGATTAGGAAGCTCCTTACTTAAGGAGTCGGCTACAAAACCATCTCGCAAAAAATCATGCTCCACAGAACTATGCTGCTGAATGGCATCATACCCACAATGGTGGTTAGTAAAACCAAGCCATCCGGAGATACAACAACCCCGAGCAAAAACCTCCAAAACTAACAACAGCATTAGCCAATGCTTTTCCTCCGGGATTATACAATTGTTCAGATGAAAGTTCCAATCCCATTTCTTTCATCACTTGTTGAGTTTGTTTGCTAAGGCAACAAGGAAGCCACATTCCCTCATTACCCCATATACATAAAGGCAGGAAAGACAGCAGCAATAGTAGTTTTTTCATGGTTTTATTCTACAATTAATTTAAGTTTTTTCGCCCCGACACGTGCCTTCAACCATTCGGAAATCTTTTCCTGTTCTTTTCCTACAGGTTTTTTACTGAATTTCATCAAGACTATTGTCAATGTGTCCGTTTGGGTTGAGTCTACCTGCAATTCCACAGTCTTCGCCATGGCTATAGCTTCTGCTGCAGGATAAAGTACTTTAAGTTCGGGAATTATCTTTTTATCTACGGTATTGTATGCGGCATATACATTAAGTTCGTTTTCCAAAGACTTAATCTTTTCCTGCTGCTCCAGCAAACGTTTCTCACTATTCTTATAAAAGTCCTCCATCACTTGCGCCTTTATACTGCCAATATCCATCGCATCATTATTCATTCCTTGAAGAACAACCAGTTTGGTTCCTGCCAGATTAAAAAGTTTCAAGTTATCCCTTGCGGTTGCTATTTCTGTTTCCGAAACCTCATTGCCTATTAGCACAACACGTATTTCTTCTTCTCGAAAGAAATCTTCCGGTCTATTACTTGGGTATTATTAAAATTCAGCTCCTCGTTGATAAAGTTGTTGGCAGAAGCTTCATAAATAGTACTTTTTACAATGCCATAAGTCAGATAAACAGCAGGACACATCGTAGCCAAAGTAATAAAAATAATATATTTCTTTACCAATTTCTCACGCTCCTTATCCACAAACTCCTTACGTTGGAAATGCATGACACGCACCCCGATAAAAGTAGCCAGACTGATAAATACTGAATTGATAAAATACAAATAGAACGCACCTAAAAAATAAAGTAAATTTCCGGTAGCAAGCCCGAATCCGGCAGTACACAAAGGCGGCATCAAAGCCGTAGCAATAGCTACCCCGGAATAACATTCCCCTTCTCCTTTGTAGACAAGGCGATAATACCGGCCAAGCCACCGCATAAAGCTATAAGCACATCATATATAGTAGGAGAAGTACGTGCCAGCAACTCCGATTGTACTTCATCCAACGGAGTCAGCGAAAAATAAATCGTGGATGTAATCACACTAAATACAGTCGCCACCAAATAACTTTTCAGAGAACGTTTCAACAGTTCAAAATCATTCTGTCCGATAGCCAGCCCCACTCCCATAATCGGCCCCATCAGCGGAGATATCAACATAGCACCGATAATCACTGCCGTAGAATTCACATTCAAGCCCAATGAAGCAATAAAAATTGCGAATATAAGAATCCACAAATTAGTTCCTTTGAACTCAACACCGTTACGAATACTTTCTACAATCAAGGCTTCATTATCCTTATCCTTGCGCAAATCAAGATATTCACCAAAGAACTGCTTTATATAAGGCACATTCTTCAAATCATTCTTCAGGTCACTCATAGCTATTTCTTTATGTATCGGTTTATAACAGGTATCTGCTGCAAGGGGAAGTCCGTTTTCACAATATATGCCACAAACAATAACAACAGTAATGTACGAACACCCAACAACAAGAATATATTTTGAATAGGAAGATAAACTGAAACAATGTAAAGTACCAGCGCTAACGCCACATAGTTACCTATCGCTTTCAAATCATAATTAATAGGATATTTTTTCTGCCCTACAAAATAAGAGAGAAGCATAGCTACTCCATATCCGGCAAAACCTGCCCACGCACACGCCATATAGCCAAACACCGGAATAAGGAAAATATTTATCAGGATAATGATACTGCATCCCACCAATGAAAAATAAGCTCCCCATTTTGTTTCATCAATCAGCTTATACCAAAAAGAAAGATTGAAATAAATACCCATAAACATTTCGGCAGCCATGACAATAGGTACAACTTTAAGCCCTACCCAATAATCACGTCCTAAAATATAACGTAATATATCAAGGTAAAACATAACAGCCAAAAAGGCCAGCAAAGTGAAGATAATGAAAAACTTCATCGCTTTGGCATACATTTCCCGACTATCCTTTTCTTTACTCTTACTAAAAACAAACGGCTCGTATGCAAACCGGAAAGCCTGTGTCAGCATGGCCATTATCATAGCTATTTTACTGGCAGCCCCATAAATACCCAACTGGATGGTCGCCTCCGCCTTATCAGGATAAACAAACGGAAAAATAATTTTATCGGCTACCTGATTTAAGATTCCGGCAATACCCAGAATCAATATCGGGAAAGAATAATGCAGCATACGCCGCAACAACTCCCTGTCCAGCACATATCTGAAGCCCACCAATTCTTTCCACATACACAGCATCACCAAAGAAGTACAAGCCAGATTTATAGCAAAAGCCACTCCGACATTCTCTCCTTTCATACCTACAAAATAAGCGATATTCAAGGCAATGCTGGCAAAAATGAACAACAATTTCAATGCAGCGAACTTAACAGGGCGTTTCTTATATCGCAAATAAGCAAAAGGAATAGCTTGGAAAGCGTCCATTGCGACTACAATCAGCATCATCCCCATATACCACGGATGCTCTCCATATCCCAAGAAACCTGCTATGGGATGCAGAAAAGAAAGACAAACGATTAAAAACAAGAGCGCAGTCGCCCCTACCGAAAGCAAAGTAGTGGAATAGACGCGCATCGGATCATCCACCCCTTATTGGCAAACCGGAAAATCCGGTTTCCATACCATATGTTAAAAGCACCATCAGCAAGGCAGTTATAGCATACATATTGGTAATGATACCATAGCCCCCCGATTCCACAGGCAAAGCGTTGGTATATATCGGTACTAACAAATAATTCAGGAACCGCCCGATGATACTACTCATCCCATATATGGCTGTTTCCTTGGCTAATGCTTTTAATCCTGCCATCTTTTAATCATCAAATAATGTCTTCTGACTATTATAAATGCTCCGTCCCAGGTGCATATAGGCCAGTTCCGTGACCTCACGTCCACGCGGAGTACGTTTTAAGAAACCTTCTTTAATCAAAAAAGGTTCATAAACCTCCTCTATTGTTCCGGCGTCTTCACCCAAAGCGGTAATAGTAGTCAGCCCCACAGGGCCTCCCTTAAACTTATCTATAATAGTACATAAAATCTTGTTATCTATCTCATCCAGTCCATACCTGTCAATGTTCAAGGCTTCTAAAGCAAACCGGGCAATTTCCACATCAATCCTTCCGGAACCTTTCACCTGGGCAAAATCACGGACGCGCCTCAACAGCGCATTTGCAATACGGGGCGTTCCACGGCTGCGCGAAGCAATCTCACCCGCCGCTTTCACGTCACAAGGCACATTCAATATAGTAGCTGAACGACGGATAATGCTTGTCAATACATCATCGTCATAATACTCCAAATGAAGATTAATTCCAAAACGGGCACGCAAAGGCGCAGTCAGCAACCCACTCCGGGTAGTGGCTCCAACCAAAGTAAACGGGCTCAACTCCAACTGGATACTACGCGCCGAAGGTCCCTTTGTCTATCATTATATCGATACGATAATCCTCCATGGCAGAATACAGATATTCTTCTACCACAGGGCTCAACCGATGTATTTCATCAATAAAAAGCACATCATTGGGTTCCAGGCTGGTCAGTACTCCCGCCAAATCACCCGGTTTATCCAGCACCGGTCCTGAGGTCACTTTAAAACCTACTCCCAGTTCATTGGCAATGATATTACTTAAGGTCGTCTTGCCCAAGCCGGGAGGTCCGTGCAAAAGAACATGGTCTAACGCCTCGGCCCGCAGACGCGCCGCCTTGACAAAGATGCGCAGATTATCCACTACCTTATCCTGCCCGCTGAAATCTTCAAAATTCAGCGGACGTAAGGCATTCTCAAAATCGCGTTCCTTAGTTGTGAGCTGTTGCTCGCGTATATCAAAATTTTCTTCCATTTTTTTGTTTATGACACAAAGGTACAAAAGATATTATTATTATAGAAAGAAAGATGGAGGAATTCATTTTCAGTCCCTCTCTGGTCCTTCTTTTCAACATTATTATTGTATTAATTATTATTCATTATGGGAATTACATTAGGAAAGAAACAATTGAACAAAGGAAGAGTTTCGCTTTATTTGAATTACAGTTATAACGGGAAGCGCCGCAAAGAGTATTTGGGCATCATCCTGGACGCTCCTACCAGTGCAGAGCGAAGAGCGGAAAACAGAAACAAGGTACTAATTGCCAGGCAGATAAGAGCAAAGAAGGAACTAGAATTTTATCTGTTGAATATCATCTGAACGATATAGAAAATACATTCGATGATATACTTCCAACAGATAAAAGCAATGTTCCCGATTTCTATATTCTGATAGGACAATACCTGGATACCTATCACAAAAAGGACAAGAAAATGGTCAGGGCATGTATCACCCATCTGCGACTGTTTACAAGAAAGAAAAGCTTACCTGTAACCCTTCTCACAAAAGATTTTGTATAAATTTTCTTGAGTATCTCAGGGATCATCTCCGAGGTAACACTCCCATCGGATATTTCAAGAAATTCAGAATGTGCATCAATAAATGTATAGAAAAAAAGTTAATGACCTCTAACCCTACAGATGGTATCCGCCTGATGCAGTTTGATGAGGTAACCAAAGCAATCCTCAGCTTAAAAGAGATTCAGAAACTTGCTATCACTCCATGCCCCAACAACGAAGTAAAAAGGGCATTCTTGTTCTCTTGCTATTGTGGGCTGCGCTGGTGTGATGTGCACCAACTGCAATATAAAGACATAGATTTCTCATCAAACCGCCTTACTATTCTACAACAGAAAGTACAGTCACACTCCAAAAACGCAATCTTGCATCTAAACTTAAACCACACTGCCATCAAGCTCCTGCAAAGACATAAAGGCATTAACGAGGAGTTGGTATTCGGGCTCCCCTCCTATTCTTACACACTAAGAATTTTAAACAAATGGGTCAAAAGGGCTAATATACACAAGCACATCACCTTCCACTGTGCCCGGCACTCATTTATCACCAACATTATGGCAAATGGAGCTAATATCAAGACCGCCGCCAGCCTTGCAGGACATTCTACTACCCGGCACACTGAAAAATATGTTCATATCATAGATGAACTCAAACAAAAAGCAGTAGATAGTTTACCGGATATTATTGTCAATTATAAATAAAAAAGGACCTGAAACGGCCCTTACATCATTAAAGTTGTCACACATATAACTGGTGTTCAAACAATTAGTATTACTGTATAGTATCCGGCACGAATACGACCTACCTGAGTAATGCGGTGAACAACTACTTCGGATGCAATTTCAAGCAGCTCCTTAACAAGTATCGTGTTGAGTATGCAAAGTCCTTATTACTAGAGGGTACGTATTCAGCCAGCTCTTTTTGTGTGGTTTTGCATCCCAAAGCGTTTTTTATGCCGCATTTCATAAAATTGTAGGCGCATCTCCCTTGCAGTTCCTATATAAAGCACCATCCGGACACAGAAAAAGATTTAAAGTCCTTTTATAACAATAACATTTTGAGTTTTTAAATTTATAAATTTAAAGTTTTTCTATTATGAACAAAAAGTATTGAATCCTGTTTGTAGCCCGTATTCTATTTACGCAACGTAAATATATCATATTATGGGTAAAATATCTGGGAATAAGGGTATTAAAAAAGGAATAGAGAGAGGTAAAAGCTGGTTCAGACAAACCAAGGTATCATCGAAATTTCCCCGAAAGTGATTGACTGGAAACTTGCAAACAGGAAATTGAATAACGAAACATGGCGAAAAAGAAGAAGAATCAAGGCCATTATTGCCGCATCTGCGGTGAATATCTGCCCAACGAAAAATTCTCCGGCAAAGGACATGCGCAACATGTATGCAAGGTGTGTCTTTCCTTGCCTCAGGATGTACAGGCGGATATGGAACGCTGCAACGAGATAGAGAAAATCATATCCAAATACCCCATGAGCCGTCAGGACCGTGAACTGCTCGAACGATATGCCTTACTATATCAGGATAAGGATTCGGGAAAGTATGCACAGGAGATACTGGAGATGAAAAACGAGATTCCGGACAGCTGTGAGGTGGACAGCCTGTTGGAAAGTTTCGAGACCGGAGACATGGCGTTTTCGGAACTGGAAGACGACATCCGTTATGAGGTGGAGAAGCTGTTGGAGAATCATATCAGCGACTTCATGCAAGACAAGAACTTCATCCCCGAGGAAAGGCACTTGCAGGAAATCACAGGATGGGTTCTGAAGGAAGTGTATGATGCGTTTCTTATACGAGTCATACCGGACGAAAGATGCTTCGGGCTGGCCAATGAGATTGTATGCGACCTTGTAAAGGGATGGAAAGAGGACGGTTTTGAGATAAAGACCTATTCCGAGTCGCTGGTGGTGACGGAAACGGAACGGCTGGTCATCCGCCGGTTAACCGGCAAGGATGTGAACGCACTGCATTCAATAATGAAAAAGCAGGAAGTGATGTATGCCTGGGAACACGGCTTCGCAAAGGGTGATGTCCGCAAATGGATAAACAGACAGCTCGTCAGATACCACAAGGACGGCATCGGATACTATGCCCTCTGCCTAAAGGAGAACGGGACGCTGATCGGACAGGCCGGTCTGATGAAAAGTACCATTAACGGGGAAGAAAGGGTGGAACTCGGATATATCCTCGACAACGCCTACTGGCACCAGGGCTACGCACTGGAAGCCGCCCATGCGTGTCTGGACTATGCCTTCCGTCAGCTGGAGCTGCCATCCGTCTGTTGTAGTATCAGACCCGAGAACGAGGCATCCATCCGCGTGGCAGAAAGGTTGGACATGTCCCTATGTGGCGAACATACGGTCACCTACCGTGGAAAGGACATGCTGCACTTGATTTATGAACGGTCAGGAGATGACGGACATGGAATGAAGGGAAAATAAACGAATTCAATCTTATCAGCATTTGGTCGCATAGCATGGCCGGATATTGATTGAAACAGAAAAAAGACAGGCAAGTGTATGTTACCAGGCAAGGATGAAATCAGAAAAGACAGTCAGGAGATGTATGCGTATATCCGACAAAACACGACCTGCAGCTATCGGGCAATCCAGATGGAACTGTGTATGGACAGTACATGTCTTTGCATAGCCCTTCTTCATCTGATGCGCGAACAGAAAATCATTCAGCATTACCATGAAGGAAGTACCTATTATATGGCCATTCTGGAAAGCAATGCAGACCTGTTTTAGGAAACAACTGGTAAAAAATCAACCCTGTTGAATTTGCATTCCTATATTGGATGCCATTTCGGGACAAAGGTGTAATTTTGCAGAAATCTAATTTGGAAATCATGAAAGAGTATGTGAAGAAGGCTGCTGATGCCTTCCTTGTGGAACGACCGTATGGTATGCGTGTGGATTACAGGAAGCAGGGATACGTGCTGTTTAACCGCAACTTGAATCTGTTGGGCAAAACGGAGCCGGCCAGTCTAGAGGAACTACCTTTGGAGCGGTTTGATGTGGAAGAGATTCCGTTGGCTGGAGAAACCGTAGAAGAACATGCCGGTTTCACAGATGTGTTCTTTTACAGCGAATGTACCAACCCCTATGCCGGACAGGTAGTGAATCTGAAGAAACTAAAGACGTACAATCAGTATGTCTATCCCTTGGCCACATTGCTGAACCGGACATTGTAACGCAGTCAAGGTCGTTGATAGAAATATATGCAATACAGACAAGTTATGGAAAAGCCAATCAAGAAGTCATTCGAATTGAGAAACTGCCTGGTACATCTGTAGGCAAACGGATCGAGTTAAGCCTGTTTGTCAAAGATATGGATCATAGCATATCATCCATATCTTTGACAATCTACACCACGACTTTAGATAAGAATCCTGCATATCATCAGGAGGGAATCTGTAAGGACGAGAGATTATGCCATACTATCATTGAAGGTATAAAATCAGCATGTAAAAATATGCGGAAAATGACAAGGACTGTAAAACAACCGAGCTCCATAAATGCAATACTTCGGTAAATTTTTACCGAAAAATTAAAAGTTAAACAATAGAACCGGCAAAAGTCGGTTCGAAAACACTAAAGAGGTCATTGAAATGTTGTCAAAACGAATGGTTAAGCATGAAGAAATGTACTGAAAAAAGTGTACTAACCTGCTGATAATAAAGATAAAAAGTATTGCATAATTCGTTGGTTTTTAGTAAATTAGAAGTCTCCTAACTCTTCTGATTATGACTAAAGAAACACTCCTTATGCAATACCAATCCGAGTGCCTGTCGGCTCTCAAATCAATTGCGAATATACACAAACCTTTTGAAAAGACCTTTATGGATGCAATGAAATTATTCATGGCCATTCCAGATCGTATAAACTTCCTCCAATTGGGCAGATATGGCTGTTTCTCAGAACAGACTTATCGTAACCTTTTTGAGCATGAAACTTTCGACTGGTTTGCGTTCAACGGCTCTATCATCAGCAAGTATCTCACAGGCAAAAGAAAAGCCATCGCCATCGATCCTTCCTATATCCCCAAATCAGGCAGGAAGACACCTTGGATAGGTTATTTCTGGTCTGGTTGTGCAGGAGAGTACAAGCGCGGACTGGAAATCATGGGCATCGGTGTCATTGACATCGACAACCATGAATGCATGACTTTAGGTTCCATTCAGACGCCGGATTGCAAGACCTTGGATAATATGGGCAAGAACCTCGTTGACTGGTACAGCAACTATCTTATCAGTAGAAAAGACAAGATACAGAGCATTTCCAGAACGGTGGTTGCAGACGCATTCTTTTCTAAGGAAACATTCATAACGCCTATGTGTGAGAACGATTTCCATGTCATCAGCCGCTTTCGGAATGACGTAATCCTGTACTATCCGACATTGGAAAGAAAACAGGAAAACGTGGCCATCCAAAGTGGTTTGACGGCAAAATCAACTTTGCCAAATTGGATTTGACCCGGTGCAAGGAATACGAGGTGAACAAAGGAAAGCTATACGGATTGAGGGTGTATGCAAAAGCTCTCAAAGGTATGTTTCCTTAGCCATCTGGTATCCGATGGACGGGAGAACAGACAAGTGGCAACTTTATTTCTCTACAGACGATTCCATGGATGGACGCGAGGTGCTGGATTATTACAGAACCAGATTCCAGCTGGAGTTTTGCTTTAGAGATGGCAAGCAGCATGCAGGAATCACCAACTGTCAGTCTACCGACTTCAGGAAGTTGGATTTTCACTTCAATGCGTCGCTCGCAGCTATCAACTTGGCCAAAGCGGCATGTAAGAGGCGCGGAATAACCTATGCCATATCCTCCTGCAAGTCTTTCATACACAATGCTTATATGCTTGAACGATTTATTTGCGTGTTTGGAATTAACCCAGACCCGCAAGTTATTGACAAACTTTTCAAAGAACTCATTTTATTTACTGCCAGAGCCGCTTAGGCTTGGCTATTTTTTAACGAACTATTATCTATTATGAACAAAAAATTTTTAAGTGCAATCCTGTTTGGAGCCCTTATGGTCACTTCAACAGGAACATTTGTATCTTGTAAGGATTACGATGACGACATCGACCGCTTGGATCAAGAAATATCCAATGTGAAAGATGCAATCAAGGCCCTTGAAGACAAAGTAGGCTCAGGCAAATATGTCGAAAGCTGTACTCCGTTCACTGATGGTAATGGTGGTTATGAAATCAAATTCAGTGATGGAGAGACCATTAAATTATACAATGGTGCAAAAGGAGAACAAGGTGAACCGGGCAAACCAGGTACTCCGGGTACTCCAGGTACTTCTGCTGATGATTATGTAGTATCAGTAGAAGAAGGTGAATCAGCTTATGAATTAGTTATTACTTATGCTGATGGCACTAAAAAGACTATCAGTATGCCTAAAGCTACTTCTGTAGTTAGCGGAGTTAAGTTTATCCCTACTTTCCTTTCTGAAGGTGAAGCTGCCAGAATCCATTTCCCTACCATCGTTACTGATAGTGTGGCAGGTAAAACAGAGATTACAGGTGCAGATTGGGGTACAAATAACTTTAGCACATTTAAAATCGTTTACTCAGGTAAGGCAGACGTGAAGTATCAGGTAAATCCTAACAGCGTATCATTCAAAGATATGGAAGTGGTAGGATTTGTTCGTGATACTGCTGAAATATGGAACTACAATACGAATAACAAGAATTGGGAATTGTTCAACGCTGGACAAAAACTGTACACTGATGGAAAAATTACCGTTGAATCTTATAAAGAAGGACATGGTATGTTAAACTTCCGTGTAAAGGACTGGGCTTTTGCTGAACAATCTAATCTGGACGAAAGAACAGTATATTCATTGAGAATTAAGAACAATGACCAAATCGTTCATTCTGATTTTGTTCCCGCCAAGCATGAAGTAATTTTGCAGAAAAACGTACATTTGGTTAAAGTAGCTGATGCATTTGACCAAACTAACGCTCCTGCTCAGATTAAAAATGCAATTGCTCCTAACAAGGTAAATTATAGAGAATTCATCAAAGATGAATATTATCTTAACACCTTGAATCCGACCGGTACTGAAGAGGCTAAATTGAAGGCTTATCAAGCAGATAAAGCTAAGTTCGAAGCCAATGCTGAAAACCAGTTATATAAAGGAGATGCTGAATCTAAAGATGATGCAGAACGTATTGTTGTAGAATTGAACTATACAGGTGATGGACATTCAAAAAATTTGAAGGACATCGTAACTTCATTCTTTGACAAACGTATGGGTAGAGCCCAAGACGCTCAGTATCCTCTGATGGAGAATGGTTTTGATGACTATTCATTGGTGTTTGAACCGGTTGACTTCTATTATGATGGCGTTAACCAGACAAAACGTTATTTGGATGTTACCAAAGATGGTGTTGCTACAGTAAAACAAACTCCGGACCCGATTTGGGGCGCAGAAACAGATGCCAACCACACAGCTGCTATAGACAGAACTCCTATTGTTCGTGTGAAACTGGTAGCACCGGGTGAAGACAATGGTAATGTAGTTAAAACAGCAATCATCAAGATTCACATTGTACGCAAGACAGTTGTTCCTGAAATTAATATTACAGAAACAAAAGATGTTACTCTGAAACATATCAATCAAGTTCTTGACATGGATATGGATAAGATATTCAACCATAAAGATGTACAGTTGAGTAAAGACGAATTCCGTAAGACTTATGATTTCGTTCCTGAATTTGCAACAGCAGATGAGGCTAAACAACACGCTGTATATGCATGGGATGGAAAAGATAATGCAGACTATTCATTAGATCCGAACTTTAAACCTGAAGAATACAATCAGTTGTTCGTTACAGTGAAGAATACAGCATTCTCTCGTCATGACGATCACGACGTTTACACTGTTAAGGGTACATACAAGCCAAATGCTGATCATAAGGGATTATCTGACATCCATGTTACTTATACTATCAATGTGAAGTATCCGGATGTAGTTGCTCCTGAAAAGACTAAGTTGAACTGGGTAGATGATTCTTACTTCATTGCTCACGGTAGATACGATAACTTTGATGATCCTAAAACTTATGAAATGGTTGCAGCATTGAATGACGAATTCGATTTGATCAACTATAATCCTTATAAGGGTCAGACTCATGATAAGGATTGGGCTAGAGCTACCTTGTCATTCGAATTGGTTGACCAGCATAATAACGCATCTAAGATAGGTGACGGTCACAATTCCGGCATCCGTTTGTATCAAGGTAAAGACAACAAGTGGTATATCGCTTTGGAGGCTACAGACGAAGGACGTGCTTGGATCAATGCTGCTGACGCTAAGGATTTGAAGAAGATCAAAATGCGTGCCGTAGTAAGCTTCAATGAAGATGTTGACGGATTGTATGGTACTTGCAACAAGGAAGCCAATGCTCATAACAAGTATGCTAAAGAAGATTACAATAACTTCTCTTGCGATACTATCAATATGGTAAACAATACTCCTTGGGCTAAAGATCATACTACTACTTATACTGGTGCTCCTGCTCCTGAAAATGGACGTTCTACAGTGGTTATCGATGAATTTGAAGTTGCATTTGTAACTCCGATGGTATTCCACGCTTACGAAGCAGGTCCTTTGTATGACAAGTATCAGGAAGCTGAAAATACAGTATCATTGAAGGATGCATTCTTCTTGTCAGATTATCTGTGGTCTGAAGGTGCTCAGGCACAATTCAATAACAACCATGTTATCTATGATCACAAAGATATGGCTAAGAATAATACTTTGGTTCAGACAGGTGATCAAGCTGGTTGGTCAAAGAAACTGGTAGTTGACCATAATGTATTCGATGTTAATACAACTGTTAACTTCAAGGTTTCTAAGGCATACTTTGCTGACGGAAGTGAACTGGATGCTGAAAACATGAAGAAGATCAAACTTGATAATGCTAAGCAGACTATCACATGGATCAACAATGGTGAAGATATTGCTCAACCATTTACTATTGATGTAGAAGTTTGTGTAAATCACAAGTGGGGCGGTATCTGCGACCATACTTGGAAGAAAGGTCTTGGACATTCTGTTGGAACTATCCAAATCCAAGTTAAGAAGCACAATGACAAGTAATTAATACGCTCATTGTTTATAAAAAAAGAGGGGGGCAAAATGTTCCCCTCTTTTAGTTTTATAATCGTTTATCAATTATATTGTGTATGAAGTATATATATGCTGTCTGTTTTCTGTTATTAGTATGTGGCTGTCATAAAGAAAATGACACCCTGTTGTTTTACCTGCACGGACACTATTGGTTTATCTGGGAGGAGATAATAATCTTGATGCCGAAACCTATGACAAACTTGTTCAAATTAAAAATGGATGGGAAGACGGGACAGATGGAAATATAATAGTGTATCAGGATACACCATTTAAGGACTCTCCACGATTGATGGAAATTGATGGAAAAAGTGAGAAAGGCTATATTACCATACATACCTATGACCAAGAAAACTCAGCCTCCCCCCAAGTGCTTAAACGAGTTATAAACGACGTAACTCGGCTTTATCCTGCTAAAAGCTACGGTCTAATCGTGTTTTCCCATGGCAGTGGCTGGCTTCCTCCACATACATTGGTTAATGGCTCGCGGTCTATCATCATCGATAATGACAATGAAATGGAAATAACAGATTTTGCCATGGCCCTCCCGGACCATTTATTTGAATTCATAATCTTTGAAGCATGTAATATGGCAGGTATTGAGGTGGCTTATGAATTAAGAAATAAAGCAGCATATATCATGGCTTCCTCTGCCCCAGTAGTATCTCCGGGATTTACTCCTATCTATGCCGGCAGTATTTCCTGTCTGCTTGAAGAAAATTCTGATTTGCAAAGATTTGCAGAAAATTATTTTCATTATTGGAATTTGATGGAAGGCGATAAACGTTCTGCTACCATTAGCATAATAAAAACTGCCGGATTATCAAATTTAGCGAATTTGATACGACAGATCAATACAGAAACATCCGGCTCTTTTCTCCCGGTCGGTAACCTTCAAAATTATGATGGAGTTTTAAAAGCCCCATTCTATTTTTTTGATTTCGCTCAATATTATCAATCATTATCAGATGAAAATACATACAATGCACTTCAAGAGTGTATCAGCCAATGTGTGGTTTACAAAGAAATACTCCTTTTTATGCTACGGAAGAAGGAACATTCCCTATCACCGCCTTTTCAGGTATGACCACTTTTATCATGCAGAGAGAACTTAATGACTTGAATGAAGAATATACAAAACTACAATGGTATAAAGATATTAATACACATTAGATAATATGTATAACACTGACAAACAATGATATAGCAAATTCAGTAGAAGAAGTATATCTTATTGCAGAATAGATAGATTCTAAATACTTTTCAAAGTATCCTTTAAAGGACAGAATGCCAATATATATGGACAGAAACAGGTGATTATCCATTAATAAGAAACGGAAAAACTTGTCATAAGCAGAAAAAACAAATCCTTTATTTGCTTTGTTTGTCATTTACTAATATCTTTGTTTTATCATTCATTCTAGAACCGCAACAAAATATGAAATACCCTATTGGAATACAGAGTTTTGACCAAATCCGTGAAGATGGCTATGTATATGTGGATAAGACCGGTTTGATTTACAACTTGGTAACACAAGGCAAGACTTATTTCTTGAGCCGTCCACGCCGTTTTGGCAAAAGCCTGCTGGTAAGTACCCTTGCCTGTTATTTCCAGGGACGCAAAGATTTGTTTGCCGGACTGGAAATCGACGGATTGGAAAAGGACTGGTATGAGTATCCTATCTTCCGTATAGACTTTAATGGAGGACTGTATACACAACCCGGAATTCTGGAGGCTACCATTGAAGGCTATTTAGGGAACTGGGAAGATATTTATGGCAAGAATCCCAATTATACAACCATAGGAACCCGTTTCATTGAAATACTTCGCCGAGCTTATGAACAGACAGGGCGGCGTGCGGTGGTTCTGATTGATGAATATGACAAACCTATTTTGGATGTATTAGATACGGAAGCTTGTTTTTATGATGATTATGGAAAGCAAGTTCTGTTGGAGAACCATAACCGGGAAATATTGAAATCCTTTTATTCTACCTTTAAAGGAGCCGATCAATACTTGAGATTCGTATTGTTGACCGGAGTAACAAAGTTTTCCCAAGTAAGTGTTTTCAGTGGATTTAACCAGCCTAAGGATATCAGTATGGATGAACGGTACGAAGCCTTGTGCGGTATCACCCAGAATGAGCTGGAAGCATTTTTCGAAGAACCCACCATACAGTTGGCTGCTAAATATCAGTACACAGTGAAAGAAATGAAGGAACTTCTCAGACGGCAATATGACGGATATCATTTTGGATAGAGGATGACCGACATTTACAATCCGTTCAGCATTCTTAATGCTTTTGACAGTATGGCAATTCGTGATTACTGGTTCTCTACAGGTACTCCCACCTATTTGGTTCGTCTGCTGCAACACAGCCGCGAGCAGATAAACGAACTTGCCGGACGTTATTATGTTCCCTCTTTGTTTGTGGATTATAAGGCTGATGTGGAACAGCCTCTACCCATGATTTATCAGAGCGGATATCTCACTATTAAAGAATATAATAGACGTATGGGAACTTATCTGCTCGATTTTCCCAATAATGAGGTGCGTAAAGGGTTCTTGTCCGTATTGGCAGCACATTATTTGAAACCCGGAGGTGGAGAGGTCAACAGTTGGATTATCGATGCTGTTACTTGCCTTGAGCAAGGGAACACCTCCGCTTTTTGTGATTCTCTGACCGCCTTTCTTGCAAGCATCCCGTATGACTCTCACGCTTCCTTGAAGGAATTGGATATGACTGAGAAACATTTCCAATACACTTTTTATCTGATTCTCCGTTTGATAGGAGTTTATTGCCGTGCAATCCATTGTGAGAATCGCCAGAGCTTCGGACGAGTGGACTGCATATTGGAAATGGACGAATATGTTTACATTTTCGAATTCAAGATGGACGGAACAGCAGAGGAGGCTTTACAGCAAATAGCAGAGAAAGGCTATGCCCGATCTTATTTGACCGATAACCGTAAAATAGTCTGTATCGGGGTGAATTTTTCTTCCCTTACACGTACTGTGGAAGAATGGAAGGAGATAATTTACAAATAAGATTTAGTCATAGTCAGCCTGAAGCGTTAAACTACAGGTTATCTTCCATCATTTTTTATGGGAATATACCGGTAAGAATGTTCATGCTGTTTCCGGCATAACTCATTTAATTTTCATCTTTTTATCATTTTGCTTTTCTTTTTGCAAAGAATGAATTATTTTCGCAGCCGAACACAAGTTTAATTTCTTACCGACAATAAGCAGACATGCTTTAATCCTCGACCAATTCAACTTGTCCTCATTTTAATTTTAACGGATAAGCTGATGTTTTGTCCCTCACTATTATAAAATAAAAGAATGAAAAGATCATTGTATGTATCGCTATTGACGTTCATGTGCTTCTCTGCCTGCCAAGGTAGTGAGGAATTAGAGCAATCACAAGAAAAGAGTACACGGTATCCATTATGGCAAGAATCAGGAAAACAGTTTCCGGAGCACGCTACTTGCAAGATCATGAAAATGCCATCGCTAGTTTTAGTAAAACCGATGATATAGGTGTTTTTATGGACAATGACAGCGCCGTCCGCTGGATATTCGATGGAACTTCCTGGACTACAGAAAAGAGTGTCTTTTGGAAAGATAAAAACCAGGAACATACTTTTTACGCATATTATCCCCACTCCGGTTCCAAAGCCGAAAGTAAGGAAAATATAAAAATGCCTTCTCTCGCCAGAACGGGACTTGGGAAAATATTGACCAATATGACTTTCTAGTAGCATCCAGGAAGCTTTCCTACGATACCGACCTTGGCAATGTGGCCTTTTCGGGCGATTATTCATTTAAGCACGTTTTGTCACTATTAAAGATAAACATAAAGGGTGAAGGAGATATGGCACAGGCCGTTATTGACAAAATCAGACTTGAAGGAAATGGGTTGACGACCCAAGGATACTACTCCTTTGAAACGAACAGCATCACCATCAGCGAAACTCCCAAGGAAACCTTCCAGATTACTCCGTCACACACCATGAACAATCAGGATGTTTCTTTTTATTTTATCCTGAACGGGGGCGAGAATGACGGAAACATTGATCCGAAAGCCGTGAAAAACCATTCTGTTAATCTCACCATTGAATATACCCGTAACAACAAATATTACATAACACGACGAGACGACCTGTCTCCGGGCTTATTGTCCGGATGTATTCATAAATACAATATTGTAGTAAAGACGGAAATGTAATTATAACGGGAGGAAGTATTTCGGGTTGGACTCCGGGAAATGAAGAAGAGGATATAGTTATAAATGGAGAAGAAATAAACCCACAAACAAATAATATGTTATGAATTATAGATTAACCGAATTAAAGGTGCTTCTGTTTCTATTGCTACTGTCTGCTGTTTCTTGCCAACGCCCGATGTATGATGAAGAAGACGATGAAGACGGAGTCTCGCAAACAAATCTTCCTTTAAAGATATCTGCCAGGTCTAGCGGAGAATCCCAGATTAATTATCCGGCCTATATCTATGCGTTTGCAGAGGACGGCAGCTGTTCTGCCAGTCTGAAAATGACAGACAGATTGAAATGAAGTTACCTCCTGCCCGATATACTATTGTTGCAATAGCCGGTTTGGGAGAAGAATATATCGTTCCGAAAGATCCTAGCCTTGATGATGTAATTGTTATGAAAGAAAATAACAGAAGCTCACGCGCGCTAATGATGGGCACTTCAACTGTGACAATTGCCAATAAGAAAAATATATCTGTTTCTGTAACCCTCTATTATGCTGTATCTTTAGTCAATATCAGTTTGGAAGATATACCGGCAAACGTTAAAAAGGTGAGTTTGCAGATTTCGCCTTTATATTCTTCCCTGTCGTTTACAAGGGAGTATTCCGGCAAAGACAAGAGTACGGAAATTATTTGTGAGTTTGAGGTGGAATTTGGAGTGCAAAGCCTTTTTATATTTTTCCGGGGAGCGGCTCTCAGACCGTTTTTTCCATAACCTTGGAAGATAATAGTCAGACAAAGACGTTTGGATACACTTTCAAAGGAAAGCCGGAAGCGAACGTGCCATTGAATATCGGGGGCAGCTATTCGGGTGATGTCACGGTAGGAGGGCAGTTTGATATCAGGTGAATGGAAGGCTCCGATAGATATCAAATTCAATTTTGGCGGTGCTGATGAAGGTAATGGCGGTAGTGAGCCGCCCCATTAATCCGGATCTTTCCGGGCTACCCGAAATTGGCGGTATCTGGAACGGCGGTATTGTAGCTGGCATAGAGAATGCAAGTTCCACAGGGGCGGATATTTTGTTGATGAGTCTGGATGAGTGGAGTGGATTCGCTTCCGATGTGCGGAATATCATACAGGAGGAGGAAGCAGACGGATGGCATCTTCCGACTGAAGAGGAGGCAAAAATATTGCATAAGACGTTCAGCGGATCATCACTGGATGAACTGAATGAAACCATAGAGGGATTAAGAAACGGAGACCCGTTATTGGATATTGAGAAACGGTATGTATATGATCATAACGGGAGCATATATGCATTCGGATTTAAAACCTCATCCAAATTTTTACAGGCAGGGAGTACGGTGAAATATAAAATACGTTTGGTATGCAGCGCTCATTATGATGCCGGATGACCCATTCATATACTAGAAAAGGGCATTCACACTTCTTGACAATATATGCTTGAGAGTGTGAATGCGTCTAATCGACTTCCATACCGGGAATCTCATTTCCATAGATAAATTCTCAATTAATTGAAAGCTAACATTCTACCACCCGGTATACATTTCCCTTGGTGGTATGTACCCGTTCGCCCAGCTGGGGCAGGATACGGCTCAGGCTGTAGGCGGTCATCCCTCATGATCGAAGGATGGGCGGCCTTCATACGTTCAAACAGTTGGGTGGCGGAGAGGCTACTTCCTGCGGATTGTCCTCTTCTGTAGCAAAGCGAAAGCAAAGGCGGAACACCTCTTCTTCGGGTACATGCTTGTAGAATAGGGCATTATGTTGCTGTATAGTCTGTTCCTCTTCTTTATTGAACCAGCTTCGTTCACCGGATAGAAGTTCTGTTTTAAGCTGGGCGTACAATTGCTTATGCTCTACGGACGTGGTGCAGTCTATGGCATGCTTCAGACTGACGCAAAGAAAGCGGCGTGAGAGGTGCGGTCTACCAGCAAATCCTCCCGGTTGCTGGTGCCGATGAACGAGGCAATACGGGGAAGCGATGAAGCGCTGTGTTTGTAAGCCTTGCGGATATTCAGTGCGGAGGCTTGCATCAGGTTCTTCAGCAAAGGCATTTTGGACGCACCTAGTTTGTCGAATTCATCCAGGTTGATTAATCCGTAGGCAGCCAGCTTGGCTTCGGCGGATGCCGGGGAGCTTAGGTCGTAACTTTCCGTGTAGTAGGATTTCAGCCTATCGGGCATCAGCAGACGGCAGAACGTACTTTTCCCCAATCCCTGGCGACTGCTCACCAGCAGGGGAGCCACACTGTTGGCGCGGTTGTTATCCGGATTGAGCTGCATCCATTGGGCAGAGAGTCCCAGCATCCAACGGTGGAAACCGTTCACCCATACCGGGTCGTCGGACACCCTGCGTGCCAACGCGGACACCCGGTCCGTGCCGTCCCATTCGGGAAGCTGTTCAAAATAGGCAGTAAAGGGATGGTATTCACTGATGCGGCGTGAGCGCACAAAGCGTTGAATGTCCCTGTCCCAACAGTCTATGCCCGTTTCAATAGCCTCCAGACTTAGTGAGTTCATCCATCGTTCGTCCACTTTGGCGTAACGCAGATGAGTATCGGGAATGTTGTTTTCTACACTTGCCACTTCAGTTTCTTCAGTAAGCACATTGAACCGGAAGCGGTAGCGGGAGGTGAGGAAAGCGGTCACTTCCTGCATCAGGGTATGTGATTTCGCTTTGCCAGTATCTTCTGAGGAGATTGGTTCCGCTTTTTCTGAACATCTTTTCAAGTGAGCGGAATCCTTCTCTGTCTTTCAGTTGAGACTGTCGGATGTGTCCGAGAATCGTCCATACTCCCCGGCAGGTTATCCTTACCGTTTTCAGTGAGAAGAACCTGTGAGTCGGCCATCTCTCTTACTCCGTCTTCGTCCGACACGATGTAGTGGTAACTGCCCGTGGGAGCATTCCCGTCGGTGCGCGGAGTCCAGTTCAATGCCAGAACTACTTGGCCCTCGCGGATATCCAGCGCCAGACGCACGCCGGGTATAG
>SCPO01001115.1_pt1 | contig 51625 bp, 49 predicted proteins | sample 6106821 | NCBI WGS metagenome assembly SCPO01 (sample SAMN10720448, study PRJNA508395) | human gut metagenome | isolation source: Participant 2 stool, 0 month | host: Homo sapiens | collected 2017 | reverse complement strand
TAAATGGTTGGAAATATGAATCAGGGGAAAATAACAGCCTCCATTTCTCCGGGAACAGAGGAAGGATACCGTATGAGTTTGCAAAGAGAGAGGACAATCCGTATGTAATACGGAAATAGACTGGATGGAAAAGCGGAATTGTCATAATGGTATCGTTTGGGATCATGAACTGGGGCTGCCCGGCATCGATGTAATTTGCGACAAGTATTTACATCCTGAGTATCATGAAGTTTGCGTTTCATTGGATGATGACGAAATGGATGGCGGAGGTGGTGGATATAATCCTCCTTCAAATCCTCCTGAAACACCTCCTACTCCTTGTAAACGTGCTAAAACATTGTCGCAGGACGCAGCATTTAAATCGCGTATAAAGATGTGTATAGAAAAACATTTTCCGCAGGCAATACTGTGGAGCAAGGCTTTATACAGACTTCAGACGGGCAAACTATTTTCCCGAACGTACAAGAATCAGGAAGTGCCAAATTCACAAATGATCAAATAGCAGGAAAAGAAATCATGGAATGGTACCATTCCCACCCTACAGGCTCTATGATTACTTCATGGGCAGATTTAAAGGCTTTAGCTATACGATACCAACAGGGATATGTGAAATCAGAGAATTTTACTTATGGAGTAGTTTCAGAGTTCGGATGTATGAGTATTATGATAACTTCTCCCACAGATTTTAATACTTTCGCTACCAAAGTTCGAAATGGTGAACTTTCCGAAAGTTGGAACGCTTATATAGTTGGTGCAAGCGGAGGGGGAGTTGATGAATGTATAGGTCAGTTGCTTAAATTTTTAGATCGCAATAACTCCGGTCTGTCAGTGATGTTTAGTTCGAATATTGATGAAAGCAATCCGACTTGGAATGCTCAGGAACTAGCTTCTAATGGGAAATCTGTAAATATGGAATGTAACCAATAAAAAGAAAAGTCATGAAAAGAATAGAATTTGTTTTGTGTTTGTTTTTTATCAGCACAGTTAGTTTTGCCCAAAAGGAAATTGCTCCAACAAAAAACTTGGATGCTTATATCGGGACTTGGATGTATCAGTCAAATGATACGATTTTTAAAATAGTTCTTAAAAAAGGATATGCAGAGGATCAACACATGATTATAAATGGTCTTATGGGAGGATATTTTCTATCAGTGAAGGGAATAATTGTAGAAAACTATTTTAGTATCAGAGATACTATTTGGCACTTGGACAAAAAGGGAACTCAAGATTTTTCTATCTGGGCTTCAAACAATGCTACCAGTTTGGACTACATTGATCCTAATCGAGTCGGAGTTTTATTTTACGACCAACGGAAGAAGCACTTCGGCGGAAAAGGGATATTAGGCGGAAAAATACTTCTGCTTTCTTCCGATAAAATTCGTTGGCATCTGGATGAAAAATTAGGATTAGCCCTTGAAGAACCGGATGAATATACAGAACTGATAGGATTTTCTGTTCCTTCGGACGTGATAATGACTAAAGAGAAAGAACAATGATGTGAACAAAGACAACAAAATGTATCAAAGCCAATGGAGAACCAACAGTAACCCCTGGCTTTTGGTACATTTATTTTCATAATCTTACAGCAAACTTGTTATTTCAAAACCTCATCCAGCTTTTGTTGCAAAGCCTCCCCTTCCAATCCTACAGCCAAGATCACCCCATTGGGGTCCAACAAGAAATTCATAGGAATCCAACGAATAGCATACTGCACGGCTGCATCCGATTTCCAGTCCTTCAAGTCTGAAACATGAGTCCATGCCAATTGATCTTTCTCAATAGCGGCCAACCAAGGTTCTTTCTTACGATCCAAAGAAACTCCTAAAATAGTAAAATTCTTATCCTTGTATTTATTCCAGGCAGCAACAATATTCGGATTTTCCTTGCGACAATCAGGACACCAGGAAGCCCAAAAATCAATCAGTACATATTTTCCTCTCAAACCGGATAATGTGACAGGATTACCGTCTACATCGGGCAATGTAAAATCCGGAGCCACAGCACCGACCTGAATATCTTCCATCCGCTTGATAAAGCCATCTATTTGACTGACATACATGGTTTCATCCAATGAAGCATCCAGTTTGGCACGCAATGCCTTCATTTCTTCCAGATTCAACTTATAAGCGAAATCCTTCACTATGAAATAAGGGGTAACAGCAGATGCCGGGTGAACAGCAACCAGACTATCTATGCTATATCCATCCTGACGAGTCAAAGGAGCATTTTGTGCATACAGATCATTAATGGCAGAACCTGTCACAGTCAGTATCTTTTCTGATTCATTCATCTTCAACTGCATCTTTTCGTTATCTAAAAAGAATACCAACGGACGTTTGCTATCCCTGAACGTAGTCAGCCCATAAGCCAATGGCTCAGTACAAACACCTTCAAATTTGAAAGTACCGTCAGTAATCACAGCCGAATCCACAGCTATGAACGATTTATCCTGATATTTTTTCAGATACACCATTCCATCTTTAACATCCGATATTTCTCCATTCAGAGTATATCCTTTTTTCTCTTCGCCACAGGACAGTACAGTCATAGCCAGTACACCAGCAAAAAGCACATTTACCATTCTTTTCATCTCTATCTTCCTTATTATTATAACTCGTCAAAAATAAATATTCCTATGCAATTATGCAAACTCCACCGTTCCTATTTGGAAATTAACTCTCCCTGAGTTACCTTTGTAACTTCAACTAACTATTATATAACCTATGAAAAAACTCCTATTTCTAGGCGCTCTCCTGTTGTCAACAGTATGTATGAACGCCCAAACTTCCGAATATTATCAGGAAGCAGCCAATCCTATTGCCACCAACCCCGCTTTATGGGCGAAAGTTACAGCTCCACAAATCAGCTGGGAAGCACAGACATCCGCTATAAGAAAGAGGAACCGGCTCCCATCCATAGTGCGCAGAAAAGTATGAATCTTACTGCATGGAAAGGTGAGAAAATTTCAGCCCAACTGGTAGTATGGACTCCCAAAGCGCTAAATGACTTGACTTTCATGGTCAGCGATTTAACCTCAGGCAGTGCAACCATCAGTAAAGAGAATATCCGAACAGGCTTTGTCCGTTACGTTATAACCGATGAACTGAACAAAGACGGTTTGGGCGCATGTGGCTATCGAAACAGTGCTGATTTTGACTCAACTTTAGTAGCAGATGTAATAGACCATATCACTCCTACTCTAACCCTTCCCGCCAACTCCACCCAAGGGGGATGGATCAGCGTAAACATCCCTCAGGGCACTAAAGCCGGGAAATACACAGGAACCGTCACAGTGAAAGCCGACGGTACCACCTTGTCTGAATTAAAACTGAACCTCCAAGTGAAAAACCGTACTCTGCCTCCTCCTTCCGAATGGGCTTTCCATCTGGATTTATGGCAGAACCCTTATGCAGTATCCCGTTACTACAATGTGGAACCGTTCAGCAAAAAACATTTCGATTTGATGCGCCCATTGATGAAACTGTATGCCGATGCAGGTGGTAAGGTAATCACAGCCTCCATTATGCACAAGCCTTGGAACGGACAGACCTATGACGCTTTTGAAAGCATGGTCACTTGGTTGAAAAAAGCGGATGGAACCTGGTATTTTGACTATACCGTATTCGACAAGTGGGTGGAATTTATGATGGATCTTGGTGTCAAAAAACAAATCAGTTGCTATTCTATGGTTCCCTGGCGCCTTTCTTTCCAATATTTTGATCAGGCCAGCAACTCTTTTAAATTTCTGGACGCCAAACCGGGTGAAGTTGCTTATGAAGAATTTTGGATGAATATGCTGCAAGATTTCTCAAAGCATCTGAAAGCAAAAGGCTGGTTTGATATCACTCACATTGCGATGGACGAACGCCCGATGAAGGACATGCAGGAAACACTGAAAGTGATCCGTAAGGCTGATAAAGACTTTAAAGTTTCTTTGGCAGGAACTTATCACAAAGAACTATTGGATGATCTGAATGATTATTGTATCACCATTGCCGAGAAATTTACTCCCGAAGAGATTGAAGCGCGCCGGAAGGCAGGCAAAGTAACTACTTATTATACCTGCTGCACAGAGCCCCGCCCCAACACTTTCACTTTCAGCGAACCTGCCGAAGCTGAATGGCTGGCATGGCATAGTGCGAAAGAAAATCTGGACGGATATCTTCGTTGGGCTTTAAACAGCTGGGTGAAAAATCCCCTACAAGACAGCCGTTTCACAGCTTGGGCTGCCGGAGACACGTATATGATTTATCCGGGCGCCCGTTCATCCATCCGGTTGGAACGCCTGACAGAAGGAATACAATTTTTTGAGAAAGTACGCATTCTGAAAGAAGAATTTGAAGAAAAAGGCAATAAAGGAGCTATTAAGAATATAGACAAAACCTTGAAAATGTTTGATGAATCAAGCATGGATAAGATTTCTCCTACCACTGCCGTAAACAAAGCAAAAAAAGTTATCAACCGATACTAGAAAAAGGGAAAATACCTTTATTACATACATATATATATCGGACCACACATATGTATGTAATAAAGGTACTTCAAACTAAAAGCCGAACAGAATTAACTTGTGGGAAATAGGATGGATGAATCCCCGATAGCTTCAAAAGTAACTTAAGTGCATTGGGCAAGTAACTTAACTTACTTGACACTTTCACTTAACTTACTTGGCTCACGAAGTCAAGTTACTTTATTTGCCCTATATTTCTCAAATAAATTCTGTTCGGCTATATAAAATGGCAAGTTCTAGTTTTAACTTTATCCTCCCTTTCCTTTATACAAGTTTATTCTTCGGGTACATAAATGATTTCTCCATTATCCAATTCATAGGCAATACCCACCTTTTTTCCTTTCTTGCCGCTTTTGACATCCTGATCCTCAGAAGGGGTATAACGGTTAATCTTCTGCCCTTCCTTGGTTATGATTTCCATGTTTTCCTTACCCGGATTCTTCACCATCGTAAAATCTTCCTGACTAAACATTTCAGTCATATTATAACGGGTAACCAAGGCCACCATTAACGCTACAGCAAACACCATCGCCACATCAAACAGATTGCTGACCACGCTCATCGGGTCACTATCCTCCTCTTTTCTTAATAAATTACGTTTCATCTCAAGCTGTACGTTTTTCAGTGAGCAATTCAGAAAGGAATTCCAGATTAGTCATATCCTGTAAATACCAGCGTTGCTTCACCTGCTGGGTTATGAAACCGATAGCACTAGAAAACAGACCAACTACAGTCGTAGCAAAAGCGACCTGCATATTATACGCCATAGAAGCGATATCACCAGTAGAAAGTCCCACCAAAGCAGGTCCCATTGGAATCAATGTACCCATCAATCCAAGCATCGGTCCCATCTTGGTCAATGTTTTTGAAATAGCCAAATCCTTATCAGCAGTAATTTCAAAATCAGCCAACAGGCGCTGCACATGTGCCGGACGGTCTTTTGTCTCCAACACCCGACGGATATACGCAATGACCAACGAGTTCGACTTCACAGGAAGTTTGCCTTCCAATTCGGGCAAAGTATCTATAGTCAGTGTATCAAGCTGTTGACGCAACAACGCATCCGTACGCCGAATAGCCAGATACTGCCCGAAAAAACTGCCTATCAATAATAGCGAACGGATGAAAAGAATAATAAGCAATACAACAACAGGGACTAAAAGTCCGTTCGAAATCCAAAACAGAATGTCTGATATAAGATTCATAATGTCAATAAGTTTTAAATGTTTGTTTTTATTCGTCTATATTTATATATAACCAATCCAATGAGCCCTCCACCTGCCAGCATAATTATCAAGCCGGTCAATGCCCCCCAATCCACCTCGCTTACACCTGTTACGGCGGTACGACCATTTACAGTAGCAATAATTCCCAATATGGCGGTCAATGCATTAGTGAGGAACAATAGCTCCAACCGTAATTCCTTTTCCGGCAAAAGATAACGAAGAAACAATGTGCCTGCAGAAATCAATATCAATACACCTGCCGCCATACTCCATGCGACAAGAGAAAAGGAAACACCCGAAAAAGAGAAGATAAGATATACTAATCCGCTAAACAAGACAGGAAATATCAAAATCCCGGAAACCAACGTAAAGCACGGTAAGCCAAAAGAGTACGTTTCTTAACAGGCCCTGTAGTAAGCACATGAACAGCCAACATACAAAAAGCCATCTGTAAGGCAACTTCCACTGTAAGCACCACCGAAGTGTCAAGCATCAATTGGACATTTGCCAACCAATCAGCAATCTGTGTCTTAGACTGCTGAATAGCATATGGCCACATCAGTCCCACAAAGAGGGTGGCTACAACAGCTATTGCTGCAACCGATCCTCGTTTACGAAATGTCTGTTTCATCATAAAATTGAAACAGACCAATATCATAAGAACAACTACAACTGTTTCCATAGCCTGTTATTCCTGCATTTTTTTACGGCGACAACGCACCAATACAATTAAAACAAGAACAGCAGCCACCACTACAACACAAACAACAGTATTGCTTACCGTATTCGTCTGTTGTTCCGTACCGACTGTATTCATCTCTTCTTTTTTCATCACCATACCCTTTTGCTCTTTTGAAGCAGCAACTTCACGTATCTGACTGATGTTTTCCTTATACCGGGATGCAGTCTGTGCATCCGTTTTAGAAGCTATGAACTGACGTAATTTGGCATTATCACAAACAAAACCAGAACAAGACGGTTTATATTTATTCACCAAATCGGTATGTAGTTTGGCAATATCCGCTATCTGTTGCCCGCTAGCCTGCCACATTCCTTTACGGATAGTTTCCATCATTACCGCAGTCATTTCTTCCAAAGCGGCAGGGTTCTGCTTTTCAAAATAATCCTGCACTCCCAAGTTAAATTTATCCTTTACATACACATCATATATCTCATTCCACATTTCCTTATCAACAGCCTGAGGTTTCATGACATTCCAACCATACGTATTTTGCACAATCTCAGCAAAAGTATTAGCTGCGCCAGCCTCCCCTTTCATTTTTTCCTTAATATAAGTAGGATTGAATATTGTGGTACGGCTCTCTATACCAATAGCTTCTTTCACCTCTTGCATACGGGCATTGTTACGGTTACGATAGTCGCTCAGATACGCATCAGGATCTTTACCGGTCACATTACGGACAGCAAGATTCATACCTCCCATAAACTCATACACATGATCCAGACTTAATGCACCCCATGTATTGCTTTGACGTGGCTGAATAACCGCATCCGTACGTGTCAAAGCAGCTTCCAAAGCAAATTGGCGAACAGTTTCCCAATTCTTTTCACTACCATAAAAAGCACCCATATTATTCAAATAAACATCGGCGATTTCCTTTTCACTTTCCCAACGGTCACCAGATTGCACCATACTTTGTATACCCGTACCATAATTACCATTCACTCCTCCGAACACACGGAAAGTAGACATTTCACGGGCCTCTTTTGGAGTCAGACCTTTTTCTATTAATACACGTTCAGCTTCCACAACACCTGCTGCTACTTGATTTTCAAATTGATCTTCTCTAGCATTGGCTGCCATCTCTACGGCACGATTAATAAGAAACAGACGTGAAGCGGCAATATCTCGCAGCTGCCCGCTAGTCTGCACTACCACATCAATACGAGGACGGCCTAATTCAGCAGAAGGAATCAGACGAAGATCCGTCACACGCCCAAACGTATCACGAACAGGCTCTACACCCAGCATATAAAGCACCTGTGCAATAGTAGCACCGCCGGTTTCTATAAATTCTCCACTCCATAATGTATAACTTACTTTACGAGGAACAGAGTCATTATGACGACGGCGATACATTTCGATAGTGTTGTCAGCCAATTGTTTTCCTTTTTCCCATGCAGATTCCGACGGAGTTTCTTCAGCATTGATAGCGAAAAGATTTCGTCCTGTAGGTAATGTATTAGGATTGGCGATGGGATCACCACCCGGTGAAGGCTGCGTATATCCTCCGTTCAACGCATTCACCATAGAGGTCAATTCTCTTTCCGGACTTTCCAAAAGAGCACTCTTATAATTGCCCACATTCTTCAAGGTACGTTCTACTTCCACGACAGCCAAAGCAAAATTCATCTCCTCTTTAGAATATTCTTTTTTCTTGGACATCATAGCTTTCATCATCGCTTCCATGCCTCCGAATTTATCACTATCCGCTTTTCACGTTTTCCTCGAGAAGTTGTTTTCATTGTAACCGTATCTTTGGCCAGTGTATTCATACCTACAGCACGGCTCTTGTACATTCCTGTTTCCATTTTCTTTAAAGCTTCAGGGCTTGCACCCATTTTTTTTGCAAGTTCCATAGCTTTCTCAGGATTCATACCTTTCGCTATTTCCTTCATTTTCTCTTTCATAGACCCGGATATGCTATTCCTTTTCGAACATCCGCTTTGGTCAGCCTGCATTATTCCACTGCTCATATCAGCATGTGTTTTAGCCTCAGCCGGAGCTTCTTCAGCTAATGCCATCATCATGGCCATCATGCCTTGAGAAGTATTACGGGATTTATTGATTTCATGTGCTTTAGCAAGTTCATCGGAAGTAATGCCAGTAATACGGCAAATCAATTCATCAGAAGCCAACGATGGATCAGCCAACAGACGAGTGACCAAATCACGTGCAGGTTCTAAATAACGCTGAGTAAAAAGAGTGCGATGTTTCTCTACCTGTCCGTCCGCACGATTACGTAGTTTATCTAATGCCAACAGACTATAGGCTATCGGCTCGGTAGCCATAGCATACACACTGGAAGTAATACGAATGGGTTCATAAGGAATCCCCATCGTATACAGCTGACCTGTAATCTTCTCATTTGCCAGTTCCTCTGCAAAATTTTCTATACGCTGAATATCTTCCTCGGCATAAGGAACAGTAAGAAGACTATCCAATTCCAATTCACGATGGATGCCCAGTTTCACCGTGAGTTTCTTTACCGCCAATGAAGCACGGTTCAAAGCGTCTTTATTTCCGGTAGACAGTACAGCCTGCCCATCGGCCGGAAGTAAATTATTGTATGTTTTGACAGCCTCAGTCAGTTCACGATAAATGGTGCGGACACTACTTTCCATAAAAGGTGGAGTAAGATAAGATTGCAATCCCGCATATGAACGACGCTTAGCAATCATCCCTTCACCTACATTGCCGATGGAATAAATATAAAAATGAGGTAATGCACCTACCAGACGGTCGGACCAGTCATTGCTGCACAAAGCAACTTGTTTGCGCGGAGTGAACTCTAAACTGCCATGAGTACCGAAATGAATCAACGCATCAGCTTTAAATCCGAATTGTGTCCACAGATAAGAAGCAATATAAGTATGTGGAGGAGCTGCATTGGTTCCATGTACTACTTTAAATGCATTATCCCCACTACCGGCCGCATTCTGTGGCAAGAGCACCACATTTCCAAATTGCAAACGAGCTACTCCTAAACGGCCGTCGGAAGTAGTCATATATGCTCCGGGAAATTCACCATTGGCAGCTATTACTTCGGCATACATTTCAGGACGAATGGATTTCTTTATCCAACTCTCATATTGTTCTTTTGTTATGAGTTCGGGCTTGCCGGTTTCCATAAACCGATCAAAAGCTCCTTCGGCATACGAACCAAATACGGCTCCTTGAGATTGTATCATCTGTTCCAATTCTTTCGAAGAGGTAGGCAAACCGTCCACCTTGTAGCCCTCGCGTTTCATACGCTGCAACAAGTTATAAAGTGAAGGAACCACTTCCATACCACCCGCAGTCAGTGCATTCTGACCAGGACCTTTATAATAATAAATAGCAACGCGTTTCTCACTATTGGGTTTACGCTGCAGAGCAATATAGTTATTAACTGTTTCTACAAAAGTTTCCAAGCGTTCTGGAATAGCATAAGCGTGTTGCAAACCCTCCTCATCCTTATAATGTCCAAAAAGAGCGAACGGACGAATAGCTCCATCTATCTCGGGAGTAACAATACTTTGTGACATAAAGCCGCCATTCATCCCCATCTTGTCCCTCTCCCACTCCTCTACCAAGCGATTTACATTCAATGGAGAGAAAAGCGGTATATTCTGTTTCGCCAGATAATCTACAATAGGTTCACCCATACGTCCATGCGCCATATTGATAATAGCAGACGGACGGACAGAATCAATTCCATGGTTCTGAATAAAAGAACGCATGGAACGTATAGGATAAACCATATTGCCAGTTTCCTCCAATTTAGCAATAAGCCCGGAAGGTTCACCCATCGGACCGGTCACAATAATACGCGGAGCATTCTCTTTCCACAAGCCGTTATGTTGCAGAAAAGTATTGTATCCGGCTACCGTATTGAAACCCAACTCTTCGTCTTCGGGTTTCTTTGGATCCATGTGATAAAGCACATCATCGGCACGTTTCATTACGGCTTCCGGTTCAGACACAGAGAATAGTTTTTTATCAATATGCACACGCACATAATTCAGCATACTGCGATAGTTACGACGTCCTCCATTAGACAGATAATGTTTCAATGTATCCGCTTGGATGGAATCCAATGAAATAATCTTGTTTGCAGGATTGGTAGCGGCAGTAGTCAATACCGGCAGACCACCATCGGCTGCTTTTTGTATTTGCGCCCGTTGCTCTTCAGTAATCCTTAATCCCATGGCATTGATAAATACCATATCATAACCGGTCAATCGGTTCAGATCATCTGTGCTCAGTTCACTGATTTTAATAAATGAGTTGTCATTAGCTTTAGATATCTGCCCTAAACTGATTACCTGATAGTTGATGAAAGCCACTCTAGTTGCACTGAACCAAAGATTCCATACACCAAACAAAAGCAGCAAGATGACTGCTATCCCTCCGCCAATCAATAATTGTTTCTTCTTCATATCTTTATTTAAATCACATAGTTTATTTAGTATTAGCAGCCAAATTTCATTTGAACAATTGTTCTATATCCAATGACAAACCGGCTGAAAAAGTTGTTCCTTTAGTAGCAGGCGAATTATTATAATAACGGAAAGGGACATAATTAAACAGGTTGTCTACCGCCAAAGTCATATCAACACCTTTCCATACTTTCTGAGACAACGTAAGCTTCCACATTGTATACGCCGGATAGGTCACCTTCTCAGTTTCTTCATAAGAAGTGTTCGAAGTATATTCCTCTGTATTCACCTTGGACAGAAAGCGTCCGTTCAAAGCAACATTAAACGCATAGTTCTTCCAATGCTTGTCATACTCAAGACGGACAGTAGCCGTATGCGGGCGAGTACTTGAAATGACAGGTTGCCCTTTCTTTATATTCTCGTGTGTATAGGCGTAAGATAAACGTGCCGACAGTCCACAAGGATATTTGACGGAAGCATTTGCCTCGGCACCGGATATCCTGATATTTGATATATTGGTATATACCTGCCCTTTCAACGCCTCACTCCACGCCGTAGTGATACGATTATCAACTACATTATAGAAACCTGTCACCGTCAAATTATAACGACCTTTCATATATTCTGCCGAAAGAGAAAAATTATGGCTGGTTTCAGGCTTCAAGTCAGGATTACCATAAATCATAAAAATACTTGCCATATCAAAATTCATATACATTTCTTTCAAAGTAGGAGCTCGGAAACCACCGGCATAGGAACCTCTCAATGAACAGTTTCCTATTTTATACATCAGTCCTAATTTGGGAGAGAAATGATTAATATCGGAATCTGAATAATAATCAAAACGTAATCCTGTGATGACATTGAAATATTTCGTCGGGTTCCAGTCAAACTGTGCAAAGCCGTCCACTGTATACTGATGTTTACTTCCATTATTGGCAAACTGATAGGACATTAAATAATCACGCATATAATCACCACCCACGGTGAGAATATGCTTACCGACAAAAGTATGATTATAAAAAGTATGAACCGAATGTTGTACATTACTATAATCACGTACATCATTAGCATCTTGCGGCAAGTAGTCGCTCTTATCATACTGGTCGAAAGAATAAGCTATTTCCAGATCCTTATCTTTATCCAATACATAATTTCCTTTCACCCCACCACTGAAGTCGCGATAACGGTCTTTACTAGTCTGTGACTTCTCACGTTCACGAAAAAAATATCCGGCACGTGCCGTCAGTTTCAGATGGTCATTAGCAGTATAGACCAAACGTTCTTTGAAATTCCAAGTTTTATCACCATACACCTTTTTAAATGCCCAATCCTCCGTTTCCTCATTTGTTTTTCCATCTGCCAAATCTTTTTCATCTACTTGGGTATGCTGTACATTAGTCACACTATTGAATTTTCCAACATTGAAACCTATTGTTCCTCCATAACGCTGCTCATTATAAGCCCCGTAACGTCCATTGAGATTCACAGTCCAAGGCTCCGCAGGCACTTTACTTATGATGTTTACCACTCCTCCTACCGCATTCGAACCATAGAGTGAAGAAGCCGCACCTTTTACAATTTCAATACGCTCCACATTGCTCATATTCAATCGGTTGTAGTCTATATTATCCAAAGTCTCACCTGCCAGACGCTCACCATCAACCAGAAAAGTACAGCATTTCCACCAAATCCTTGCATATTGAGAGAAACTTGCTGGTCCATGGAATAAGAGAATTCAATTCCCGGCAGTTCTGCCTGAAGTAAATCTCCAATATGGGTAGCATCTACTTTTTTTATTTCATCGGCAGTAATGACACGAGTTACAATGGGAACATCTTTCAGGAGTTTCGGAGTACGGGTTCCCGTTACAACTACAGTTTCCATATTTACAGCATCTTCTTTCAGTATAAAATCAACTTTACCTGTTTTACTGACAGACACTTTATGAGTCTGCGAGATATACCCCATGTATGAAACCTGTAGAGTATATTCTCTATTATCGGGTAATTTCAACATGTATTTTCCCTGTGTATCCGTAGTGGTTCCCAAAGTTACTTTTTCTTTTACGGAAACTGTTGCTCCCGTCAGAGGTTCTTTATTTTCATCAAATACAGTTCCCGAAATAATTCGTTGTGCTGATACTGATACCGCCATCAGCCAACACAGTATCAAGCACACGTTTCTGAGTAGTCTATGCATATCGTATGTCGGTTTACAATTCAAACGGATAAATATAATCAATAGTCATGAAGCCTTTTACACCACTAGCATTCATATAATTTGTGAGACGAACAGCCGCATAAGTTCCATCTTTCAGCTTTACCATATAAACCTTGTTTGAAAGAGTATAGGTAGGTGGCATATTACTTTTATCAACATTCAACCATTTGGATAGTTCTTCATTATAATAGGATGCCATATAAACAATATTACCATCCATCATACCTGACATATCAATGGCTATCTTAGCGGTAGTCCAAACATCCTCCACATAGGCTCCTTCGGGCATCGCATCCGCATTCCGTAAAGCGGAAAAACCTGTGAAACCGGTTTCCAATACTGCTCCAGCATTGGTTTTAACATCATAACGATGGACAGCAATATCCCATTCCTCCGGTTCTTTCTGTTCAGAATCCGTCACATTTACAGAATCTACTTTTTGTGTATGGAAATCGATAAAAGTCCAACGTCTATAATCAGTAGCATCAATATAAATAGTACCCGAATGGGTAGAAGGGTCTGTTCTTATAAAACCCAATTCATTACTATCCGAAGCAGCAGGACTATCATATATTCCTTCCAAAATACCATCACATGCCGAGAATGGCAAAAGCATCATTCCCAGTATGGTTATAATAGAGAGATATCTTTTCATGCTATTTAGTGCCTACAAAAGTCGCAGTAATAGCCATAGGCATGGCTCCCGGCTTTAGTGTAAAGATCAGATCAGCCTTTTCATCCTTAATCGTTCCTTGTAAACTTCCTGTATATTTTACAGAACCAACAGTTACATCAACAGCACTTTCCGGCAAAATATAAGTGACATTATCGGAGGTATGCACTTTAATTCCAGGTATAGCAATATCCGGCAATGACATCATTCCTTCACCAGCACCGCCAACTAGAAGAACTTGAACAGTTCCCCCTTCTTCCGCAGTAATTTTCACCTGACTGTCTGACGTTCCTTGATCATTTCCTGATACTGAGAGTGATAATGTTCCATTGTAAATACCAGCAACCTCCTGAGCCGGAATCACGGTATCTTCCTTTTTATCATCATTGTCACTACATGCTACTGCACACAATGCAATAGCCATCATCGCTAAAAGTTTTTCAATTTCATAATACTTTAGTTTTATTGATTAATAGTTATTATTTTATGTTTTCAAATTTGTTGCAAAGTTACCCTTGCCACCAAGAGTACACAATACCTAAAAATTGGGGTTTTATTACTGATAATCATATACATCATAAAATACACGAGTACTTATTTTTAGGTATAAAGCCGAAAATTATCACCATTAATAGGTATTATCAGTATGTATTTCTATAACCAATTTTGTAAAAAAAGCAAGCATGATTAAATTGACACATCATGAAATGCCTGTGAACAAGACACTTCATCATAGAACAATAGAGATTCTGACAGTACTTACCCTACTTATAGGTAGTCCGTCATTCCTTATTTACTTCTATTGTTCCCACGACACAAATAATCCATTATGCCAATGGTTGCTTTGTACTTTGAACCATACTCCCGAAGATGGGGAATACTTATATAATCGATACTTAGTAATCAGTATCACATGAGCGGCCTTATATTCGGATTTTTATTTGTAATTTCCTTATTGTTCATAGCAATAAGAAAAAGATCCTTAGATTTATCTCTATTCCAAATCACTTATTTACATTCACTCATAAAAAAATCAGTAAGCATCTTCCACTTTATAAGCTACCATCCAAAGCATCCGGCCTTAAATACCTTATAATTTCATATGTTGATAAACTCTTTCTTAAACAGAAGATTCAATTTCATATTAGCAATGATTTAGTTGCATATTCCTCCTATAGCTTTAAAACATTTTAAATATCAAGTTATATTTGTCCGGGATAGATGTATCAAAACTTTTTTTATCTTAAAATGTTTATAATGTATGGAAATGCTATTTTTACTAAAGAATTTATACCGTGATCCTCTTGCGCTATCCAGATTCAGCCAATTCAGGTGTCTTCATATAAGTAAAGGAGAGATTATCCAAAACTTGAACGAAACCCATGAGTTTCAAGTTTGTTTTGTTCTAAAAGGGTCATTATGCCTATTCAGAGATCATATAGAATCCATGCCTCTGATGGCAATGCAGAATGAATTTTTCTTCATCAGCAGCCTGCATCAATGTAAAATCAAGGCAATGGATGAAGTACAACTTGTCATTCATGCATGTAATATTGTGGCTCCTTATCTACATAGCAGAACAATAGAGTATCTGCAAGATATATCCATCGAAGAAGTAAAACCGGTAGAAGTCCTTCCCATTTATCCGTTAATGCGTTCCTACTTAGATTTGCTGGTCGATTACATGAAAAATGGAACAGAAATTCCCGACTTACATCGAGCCAAAGAATATGAATTGTTCTCATTATTTAAAATTTGCTATAAGAAGAATGAAATTGCCTCCATTTTCCGTGATGCGCTATCTAACGACCTTCAATTCTTCGTATCCGTCATGACACATTACAAAGCTTGCAGAACAGCCAAAGAACTAGCTGTTTTATGTGGATATAATGATACTGTTTTCACACAGTTATTCAAAAAAAACTTCCATGGAGATACACCATATCAATGGTTACAAAAACAAACATCTTATGAAATTGAATTCAAATTAAAAAAAAGTACTTTACCCATCAAACAAATAATGCTGGACTATCATTTCAAGACTTTCTCCCATTTTACAACCTACTGTAAAAGAAATATCGGAGCTACTCCTAACGAAATACGTAAAAAAGGAGAAGAATCAAGAGATACACCTTCTCTTGAAACATATTCAGTTTCTGCAAACGATTAAACAAACATCCCGCATCCTAAAGATTATGAATATAGTTATCTCCATCATACACACTAAAGCTAATAATAAGTTTGTTTCCTGATCTCGGTATATGGATCTATTTTAAGAGTTTCTATACATCTATAATAACAAATATCACAAAACCTAATCATAATCCACCATCAATATATGGAAAACTTATCACATATACCCCTCTGTAAAATCATATAAAGCATCTACCATTTAAAACTATCCCAAAACGAACATTTAGAAAAATAGGAAACCTTTTTATGCAGATATAAAAGAAAGAACTGATTATATGCAAACAAATCTTTTAAATACGCAACTTCTTTTAGTACCAAATATAGAACTTTGCACCCAAATAAAATGTGAATATTATTATAATGTAAATCGCACACAGCAGAATAACCTAAAATATAAAATTGCATGCCCCCCAACGATACAATATTCAATAAAGCAGAACGGAGTTTATCCAATATGTAACAACAAAGAACAATTCATTTTTAATAATTTACAGTCATGTATACAAAGAAGAAATGCAAAATTTATGTATTATCAGTGCTACTTTGCACATTTTTTTTCTCGTGCAGCAGTATTGATTTTGAATTACCCCAAGGTCCTCAGGGAACCAATGGCAAATCCGCTTATGAGATATGGAAAGAAGAAGTTGAAACCGGTCATATAAACTGGCCTTCCACCCAAGTTGATTTAGCAGACTTTTTAGTTTATATTAAAGGAGAAAAAGGAGACAAAGGAAAAGATGGAATGTCTGCATACGATCAATGGAAAATCCTGATCACCCAAGGTAATGTCACCAACCCTCATGACCCTTCGCTCATTTGGCCTTCTCCAAAAAATACAGAAGCCGATTTTTGGGATTTTCTTAGCGGAAGAGACGGAGAATCACCTCATATTGGCGAAAATGGGAATTGGTATATCGGCAATAAAGATACAAAAATCAAAGCTATCGGCAAAGATGGAAAGGATGGAATTAATGGCAAAGACGGATTTTCCGCCTATGAATTATGGAAACAATCTGTTGCTGGCGGCAATATAAATTGGCCCAAAGACCAAACAACAATGGAACATTTCTTTTTATATTTAAAAGGGAAAGATGGTGAAAATGGTATTACTCCACATGTTGGTGAAAATGGTAATTGGTATATTGGCAATCGTGATACAAATTTTCCGGCTCAAGGTCAAAAAGGAGAAAATGGTAAAGACGGAACATCCCCTTATATTGGTCCTAATGGAAACTGGTGGATCAATACATCCGATACAAAAATAAAAGCTCAAGGAGAAAAAGGAAGCGATGGATTAACCCCTTTCATTAAAGACGGATACTGGTGGATAGGCACATCCAATACAGGGATTGCAGTGCAAGGTCCCAAAGGAGAACAAGGTGATAAAGGAGCGGACGGACTTACCCCGGTGATAAAAAATGGGAACTGGTGGATAGGCACCACCGATACAGGAATAAAAGCTCAAGGAGAGAAAGGAGATGATGGCGTATCTCCCCATATAGGTAATAACGGAAATTGGTGGATAGGTACTACTGATACAAGAATAAAAGCTCAAGGAGAAAAAGGAGTTAACGGAGCATCTGCATACGAATTATGGGTAAATGACGTCAAAAATGATAAAATCAAAGACAAAAATAATTCAGCATGGTCCAAAGATAAAATTACAATGGCAGATTTTTACACTTACCTCAGTGGAACAAATGGTAACAATGGAAAATCCGCTTATGAACTATGGAAAGAAACTGTAGGAACAGGCAATATGAATGATCCTAAAAATCCAGGACAAAAATGGCCTTCTGACAAAGTTTCAGAATATGATTTTTTCAATTATTTAGCTGGTAAAGACGGAATAAACGGAAGCAATGGTTTATCAGCACATGAACTGTGGAAAAATGACTTAGCTAAATTTTGCGGTACAACAGATGCACTTATTGACCACAAAAATGGTGGAGTATGGGACTGTGAAAAAAATACGTTAAAGGATTTTTATGACTATCTACACGGGAAAGATGGCAAAGACGGAGAAGATGGCAAAGACGGCAAACCCGGAGAACCAGGAAAACCGGGAACAGAAGTTACCATCATTAAGGGTATACCTAATGTTATTGCACAATATTCTCAATCAGAATATGGTGAATATGTACGCACAACTGATGGAGGTGTACTCTATAAAGTATATGATGAAACTGGACAAATCGCACCAAAAGCTCAAGTAAAAGGCATGCCGGGTATCAATGCGGAAAAAACTTACATTACCAATGAAAACGGAGAGTTTATTGTACCTAAAGAAGATTTACCCGAAATACAAGACATAAACTTACGCTGGGGAACGGTAAAAGAAGTAACCCTAGCCGGAAAGTTGCCGCAAGAATCCGCTAAAAACACATATGTTCCTAATAGAGTACGCATGAGAATGATCCTCCGCGATAATTCAAATTCATTATACGATTATCAGTATCTATATTTCTATATACAACGAAAAGTTAATCCGGAAGACCAATGGCAAAATATCCCTTCTTATTTACCTAATAGTGGTTCAAGGAATTTAGACGCATATAGAGTCTCTGACAAAAATAATCCCAACAGTATTTTGTCAGATAAAAAACTATATTCAAGCCAAGGCTCTAGTTCAAATAATGGAGGATATTATTACTATATTTATACCTATCGGTTCATTCAAGAAAATCCCGGAAAATTCAAAAACAATCAATCTGAATATTGGGATGGAAGTGACGTTTATTACACTGTAAAAGCTAGAGAACCTTATTATGGAGAAACTTTCCAATGGAATGGTGTTTGTTTATTAGCTCCTTATCAAATGGGACCTACGCTAAAAACATTAAAATTAAAAATAATATCCAATGGAGAAGCACCCAGTTTCTCATCTGCTGAAGGTGAATTGGATTTTTCAAAAATAGACTTTACAAGAATTTACAAATCATCGACCACACGTGTCGTTAAAGAAAATGGAATGGACTATGTAGAACCGATAGCGTATACTGAAGAAGAAGCCAGCAAACTTAAAATGGCATATATCACATTCAGATATACCTCAACAGCTGGCTCACAAGAAGCATCAAGTTCTAATAACAGATCTTCTGCAGAAGTTCCAACGTTCAAAGTATTCGCACCATTTTTAAATTCATCCATATACATTGACAGTGGCAACAGTTCATATTTCTATAGATATTATCAAGGTTATCTCCGAAAAGGAAAGGATGAAAAAACATTTATTATTGAAAACTATAGCAGCTCTTATGAGTTGCCCGAAGTACAAGTTATCTATGAAGAATAAAAATATGAAGAAAATATATATACATAAAATCCATCTCATACTATGCTTTACCTCAGTATTATGTTTCGGTTTACCTATAAATGCACAACAAAATGCAAAGAATGGAGCAGCCGATAATAATAAAAAAGCATGGGAAATAGGTATAGGCGCAACCGGACTTCAAATGACACGTTTTAATGTCATTAATTTCCATACTAATAATAAAGGCGGTTACACTGTAGGTACTAATAAAAAAGATTTTATTTTTGGAGGAAATCTATATTTTGCTCGTGAACTTAACTCTCATTTTTATCTAGATTTACAAGGAACATTAGACTACAGTTCCGATCCTGTCCGTAACGGTAAAGAATCAAGATGGCTAGGTATGGCAGGAATCGGTTTACAGTGGCGTCTAGGTGAATATCTCCATTCAAATTATATTGATCCTTTCCTACGGATGGGAGCCAACTATATGTACAAGAATTTTAAGATCAACTATAAGGGGATGGAAGAATTCAACAGTGAGGAGATGGAATGGAATCTGTCAAATGATTATACTAAAGAAGGGAAAGATAAACAAAATCTTATCCCTATTTCATTGGGAATAGGCGTGAATACGTGGCTTAATGACAACATTGGCATAGGACTCCAAGGAGACTACCTCATCATGCCATACAAACATATAGCCAATTCATGGCAAGGAAGCATTCGATTGATGTGGCGCATTGGTGGTAAATCCCTAAAAGTCAAACCGGAAATTCAATATGTGGAAAAAATCATAGAAAAAGTTATAGAAAAACCTATAATCATGAAACAAATTGTAGAAACTCCAAGCCAGCCCAATGTTTTATGTGATTTATTCAACAATATCTATTTTGAGTTTGATAAAACAGAAATAACTCCTAAAGCAGCTACTATCATTGATGAAATAGCTCAAATTATGCTGACAGACACAAGCAAAAAATATCTCATCACAGGATGTACTGATGCAAAAGGATCATCACAATACAATATGGATCTATCCCAAAAACGTGCAGACGCTGTAGTCAATGCACTTATAAAGAAAGGAGTTCCCAATAAAATGTTAAAAGCAAAAGGAGTGGGCGCAAAAATATCGTATGCATCTCAGAATGCTCCCAACGAAATACGAGAAGGAGATCGTAAAATTATAGTTCAAATCATTACAAATATGGATTATTGGAATTATATACCATAAAAAATTTCCCCTCTATCAAAACGGCATATATTCCTATATCGTGGAATATAGCCGTTTTGCATATTCCAAAGAAAAGTTCGAGCCATGTATACCCTCATGCCCTCACTGCATATATAACAGGTTTATTATTAACGGTTTATGTAGTAAAGATAAAAAAAAATTGCTCTCATTCATGCTCTCATACTCTCACAATGTTTTGAAGTATATTTCCACATAAATTACTTGTTTTCAGCCACATACCATTTTCTTATAGATCGTTTCGACTTGATATAAAGTAGGGTGTTTTAGGCTTTTTCCCCGCAAAAAGTACGCATGAAAGGTCTGTACCTCCACAGAATGACGGTTTACGATGCATTGGTAACAATAAAAAAGACCAAGACGTTTTTAAAAGTTCCTGTTCTTTTAAAAGGTCGTCGTCTTTTTTGAAAAGTTCTTGATCTTTTTTGAGAGCATGAAGATATCACATATGTAAGCATAAGACCAGGTACACCGAATAGTACACCGAAAGAATGCTTTGATATGCTTGTTTTTGCCATGCACCAAAAACAAAAAATCCCCGTAAAGTATTAATTTACAGGGATTTTCTTTGTTTTGCAATTCTTTCCAGCGGAGAGACAGGTTCTATCACCTACCATTTCAAACAATATCACAAACTCGTAATATCTTGTTAATTACCAAGTTATTACAAAGCAAACAGAAAATAAAATATCTCTTAATATCTTTGCATATCTCAATTTTTGGGTGTATTTTTGGGTGTCAATTTTCAAACACACCCAATTATGAATATCAAAAGAAACATCATTTTCGCACTGGAAAGCCGGAAGAAAAACGGGGTGCCAATCATAGAGAATGTGCCTATCCGTATGCGTGTGATATTCGCAAGCCAGCGCATAGAGTTTACAACGGGCTACCGCATTGACGCTGCCAAATGGGATGCGGACAAACGGTAAAGAACGGATGCACAAACAAGCTGAAGCAAAGCGCATCCGAAATCAATGCAGACCTGCTAAGACAGTACACGGAGATACAGAACATCTTCAAGGAGTTTGAAGTACAGAACGTCCTACCCACACCCGCACAGATAAAGGACAGCTTCAATGCAAGGATGAAGGATGCACCAGCCACAGAGCAGGAAACAGCCGAAGAACCTAAAACCAGCTTTTGGGAGGCGTTCGAGGAGATTGTAAGGAATGCGGAAAACAGAACGACTGGACAGACGCAACCTACGAAAAATTCGCTGCGGTAAAGAACCACCTGAAACAGTTCAGGGATGAACTTTCCTTTGACACGTTCACCGAAAACGGTCTGAATGACTATGTGGACTTCCTGCGTAACAAGAAGGACATGCGTAACAGCACCATCGGCAAGCAGATAGCCTTCCTGAAATGGTTCCTGCGGTGGAGCTTCAAGAAAGGGCACAATCAGAACATGGCTTACGACAGTTTCAAACCCAAGCTGAAAACACACCCAAGAAAGTGATATTCCTCACATGGGAGGAACTGAACAGACTGAAAGACTACAAGATACCCCCGACCAAACAATATCTCGAACGGGTAAGGGACGTCTTTCTGTTCTGCTGTTTCAGCGGGCTGCGCTATTCAGACGTGTACAACCTCAAACGGAGCGACATCAAGCCCGACCATATAGAAGTGACCACCGTCAAGACTGCGGACAGCCTTATCATAGAGTTGAACAACCACAGCAAGGCGATATTGAAAATACAAAAGCGTGCACTTTGAAAACCATAAGGCACTTCCGGTCATCAGCAATCAGAAGATGAACGATTACCTGAAAGAACTGGGAGAACTTGCGGAAATCAACGATCCGGTAAGGGAAACCTACTACAAGGGAAACGAACGCATAGACACCGTCACACCCAAATACGCTCTGCTGGGAACCCATGCCGGAAGACGGACATTCATCTGTAACGCTTTGGCATTGGGCATCCCCGCACAAGTGGTGATGAAATGGACGGGGCACAGCGACTACAAGGCTATGAAACCATACATAGACATAGCCGACGACATCAAGGCTAATGCGATGAACAAATTCAACCAACTGTAACCACAATAATATCATGGAAGATAGAATAACGTCAATGATACCCCGCTACGGGAAACTCAACAAGATATATACCGAAATAATGTCCGGCGGCAGTTTCTCTTTGAGAAGCAGCAATTCATTTCCGGCTTTTACGGAGAGTACGGGGACACGCAGACATTTGAAACCGCACTCATCAGCCTCATGCTTGAAATGGACGCCGCACACTTCTCCATATTGCTGAACAGCCTGAAACGGAGATTGAGAGCAACATCTCGACTTACAACACCTGCAGGAGTTTTTCGACCGTCTCGATACCGAATACGTCTGCCGACGGCATGAAAGCCGTTTTGACTGGGACATCGACAGACAGATGAAAGTCACAAACGGATATTACCGGGAACTCATGGAAGCCAACGGCTCTTTGGAAGCGGTAGGCTTCAGGAACACGACTGTCAGGAAGAGGAACTGTTGGAAAGAAGGTACGAACGGTGCAAACGGGAATACGACAAGGAGAAAGCCAAACTGGATGAACTGTACAGACAGAAGGAGCAGGCAAGGCGGGAAGCCCTGCAATGCCTGAAAAACCGTTGCGGGGACATTTGCAGGCTGGGCGGCTCACTATTGGCAATCCTTGAAAAATACCTTACCGACCAAAGAAAAGGAGGGGAGGAAAAGGAAGCCGCCACCACACCGACAAGCCAACCCGCCTACTTCCCCATGAAACTCTTGTCAGCCGTTTACGAAAGATGCAACGGCGAGCAGTTCGAAGCTATTTCAGAACTGGACTTCTACGCCAGCATGAACCTGCAACCGTGCGAAGGCAGACTGAAAATAAGACCGAGGGAGAAAGCCCGTGTATGCTATCTCATTTTCCTTATGGGTGAAACGCTGCCAAGCCGGACAGGGAGAAATGGAAAGAGGACATCATGAACCTGCTGGGAATAGACGATGCATACTACAAGTCCAAATACAAGGCACCCGTCCCCGTACCGATTTAGCCAGTGACAGCAATCAGGAATTCGCCAAGGAAATGCGGTCAATATTCCGATAGTCAGTGATATGCAACGACATTCCACGACACGACCACTTTTACCACTCAAAATAATTTCCACCACCCTTTATTACCTTCTGATATTTAGCGAGATAGCGTGACTCCACAATCACGCTATCCACATCCTTACCACCCGTACCCGGAAGTAACTTTGCACTGTTCGAACGAGGTAAAAAGCCCATGCGCAGGGCTTGCAGTACAAACGTTAATTTCATTCTGATATGGAAATTAGAGACCTTTTATCAAAGCCCGTATGGCAGATGACGGGCGAAGAGTTCATATTCTAAACCGCCATGCCTTGCAGGGAAGCGAAACGAAGCCAACCCAGCCAGCAGCCGACAAGGACAAGAAATACGTGTACGGGATAGGCGGCATAGCCCGGCTGTTCGGGTGCAGCATACCCACAGCAAACCGCATCAAGAAAAGCGGGAGGATAGACAAAGCCATTACGCAGATAGGACGCAAAATCATCGTCGATGCGGACATGGCGCTTGAACTGGCAGGACACAAAAGCGGGGGACGCAGATAGGGAGGTGCGATATGGACAACAAGGAAAGAAACATCACGCCCGAAAGGCGGTAATCCTATGGCAAGCCTCACGGCTCGACCTTTCGGAAGACTACGAGAAGGCACCCGAAATCCTGAAAGTGCGGGTTCCGTCATCGGTACGCTGGGGAATTTCAGCGCGTCAATCGGAAAAGCCAAGAGCAAGAAGACGTTCAACGTCTCCGCAATCGTGGCGGCTGCGCTGAAAACGGACGGTACTAAGCTACACGGCGGAACTGCCCGAAAACAAGCGGAAAATACTCTATGTGGACACCGAGCAAAGCACCTACCACTGCGCAAAGGTGGCAAAACGGATATTGCGCATGGCGGGACTGCCCGCAGACAGAAACCATGAAGACCTTGAATTCCTCGTCCTAAGGAAGTACACGCCCGAAGAGCGCATAGCAATCGTGAGGGAGGCAATCTACCGCACCGAGAATATCGGGCTGGTAGTCATTGACGGGATACGGGACATGGTGCACGACATCAACAACCCCGGTGAGTCCACAACGGTAATCTCCTATCTGATGACATGGACGGGGGAAAGGGACATCCACATCCATACTGTCCTGCACCAGAACAAGGGGGACGAGAACGCAAGGGGGCACATCGGAACCGAGCTAAGCAACAAGGCGGAAACCGTGCTGCAAGTGGAGAAGGACGAGAATAACCCCGACATAAGCACGGTCAAAACCGCACACATCAGGGCGGTGGACTTCGAGCCGTTCGCATTCCGTATCAATGAGGAGGCACTGCCCGAACTGCTGGACGGCTACCGGTTCAAGGAGAAGGAGCCGGGCAAAGGGAGGAGGAAATTCGACCCCTACAAGGACATCACCGAGCAGCAGCACCGCATTGCACTGGAAGCCGCATTCACCTTGAAAGACGAATACGGCTACAAGGAACTTGCGGGAGTATTGAGGGAAACCTACGCCACTGTGGACGTCATACTTGGCGGAAACAGGGTGACAGACCTCATCACCCTATTGAAGAACAAACGGATGATAGTGCAGGAGAACGGCAGGAAATACACTTTCAAGCCCGATTTCCACTATTAGCGGTATGACATGGAAACCACTTTACTTTAGTCCCGTACCATATATATACGGAAATAAAGTAAAGTGGATATAGCCCGTAACATATAGTGAGGTACGGGCGAAAACAAAAAGATGTTCACACCGCCTGACAGGAAAACAGCACGGGCATGACAGCCCGGAAACCGCTTTACTTTGGTCAGGGTGCATATATATAGCGAAGTAAAGTAAAGCGGATGCAGCCCGCAGCATGCAGAAGGCACGGGCGAAAACAAAAAACAATATCCACTTAAACAGAAACCCACATGAATACGAATGAAGCGAAGCGGATACGCATAGAGGAATATCTGCACAGTCTTGGCTACAGCCCGGTAAGACGGCAGGGCAATAGCCTATGGTACAAGTCACCTTTCAGGGACGAGTGCGAACCGTCCTTCAAGGTGAATACCGAACGCAACCTATGGTATGACTTTGGCGCGGGCAGGGCGGGAACATCATCGCACTGGCGCAGGAGCTCTACGCATCCGACAGCCTGCCCTACCTCTTGAAAAGGATAGCGGAGCAGGCACCAAACGTGCGCCCGGTCTCCTCTCTTTGGCGGGCAACCTTTCTCCAAACCGAGTTTCCGACAGTTGGAGGTGGCGCCGCTTTCTTCCCCGCCCTATTCTCCTATCTGCGGCAGAGGGGATAAATACGGAACTGGCAAAAGAGAATGTTGCGAGGTTCGCTATCAAACCGACGGCAAGCCCTACTTTGCCGTCGGTTTTCCCAACCGTCCGGGAGGCTACGAGATACGCAACAAATTCTTCAAGGGTGCATAGCACCGAAGGACATCACCCACATACGGCAGGAACAGACGAAGGAGACCTGCTATCTCTTCGAGGGCTTCATGGACTACCTCTCCTTCCCTCACCCTGCGGCTGGAAAGATGTCCCGGACGCCCCGAACTTGACGGGCAGGACTACATCGTGCTGAACTCGACTGCCAGCCTCCAAAGCAATCCGCCCGCTGGGCGATTACGAACATATCCATTGTTTCCTTGACAACGACAAGGCGGGAATGGAAGCCGTTCAGGAACTGCGGGAGGAATACGGGATGCGCATACGGGACGCATCGCACATATACGGAGGCTACAACGACCTGAACGACTTCCTTTGTGGTAAACGGTCAGGACAAGCGGAACGGTGGCAGGAGAAGCCGGAACCGGAGAAAAGCCAACGGCAGGCAAGGCAACCGGAGAGGAAAGGCAAAGGCATCAGGATGTAACCGCACATGCCAACGGAAGGCTTTGAAAGCCATAGCACATTAGGGCTTTTTCTTCACGCAATGCACGCATTGCTAAAAAAGCCCCAATGAGCCATAGGGGCGCTGCCCCTTTGGAAACCCCGTCTGCCATGCGGCATGGAAGCAAGGCAGGGGAAGTATTAACCGAAAAAATGTATTACAGTTATGGGATATGCAGTTTTGCATTTGAAAAGGCAAAGGGTGCGGACGGCGCAATGTCCACGCACATAGAACGCACCGTACATCCGAAGAACGCGGACAGAACGCGCACGCACCTGAACCGGGAACTGGTACGGTTTCCCGAAGGGGTAAGGAACCGCACGCAGGCGATAGCACACCGGATAGAGACGGCAGGCATCAAACGCAAGGTGGGCACCAACCAGGTGAAGGCAATCCGGGTGCTGCTCACCGGAAGCAACAAGGACATGAAGCAAATGGAAGCGGACGGGAGGCTTGACGGCTGGTGCAGCGACAACCTGAAATGGCTCCGGAAACATACGGGAGCGTAACCTCGTATCGGCAGTCCTGCACATGGATGAGAGACACACATACACGCCACTATCGTACCGATAGTGCCGGGGAGCGCAGGAAAGCCAGAAAGGAAGAACAGAACGGGAAAAGAAATACCGCAAGAAGAACACGCAGGATGTACGGCTGTGTGCTGATGACGTCATGGCAAGGCACAAGCTGAAACACTATCAGGACACCTATGCACAAGCCATGAGCAAGTATGGCAGAGGGGTGTGGACGGCTCACTGGCAAGACACATCTCCACCATGCAATACTACAAGGAACTGGTAGAGCAACAGGACAGCCTGCAGGAGAACATAGAAACCTGCTGGGGCTGGAAGAGGAAGCGCAGAAGAAACTGAAAAAGGTCAAGGGAGAAATCAACGTGCAGAAGATGAAGGGTGCGGCGGTGAACGCAACCACAGCCATAGCGGACGGGGTGAGTTCTCTTTGGGCGGCAGCAAGGTCAAGAGGTTGAAAGCGGAGAATGAGGGCTTGAAGCAGGACATAGCCAATCTGCAAAAGCAGGTGCAAGCCGAACAGAGGGAACAGACGAAAATGGAGAACCGCCACAATAGCGAGATGAACAAGATTGCCCAAAGTTTCCGGCAGAAAATCACGGAATACGACAACCAGCTGGGATTGATAGGCACCTACTTCCCTATCGTAAAGGAACTGATGCCCATTGCAGAACAATGCCGGGAAGTGGGGTTCACCGAGGAACTGACAAGGCAAATTGTCAGCCTGCAGCCCGTAGAGTTCAAGGGAAGGCTCTATTCAAAGGAGCACAAAGAGAAGTTCAGGACGGATCATTCAACGGCAACCGTGGAGAGGAACCCGCAGGAGAAAGGGAAATTCCGGCTGTGCATCGACGGTATGCCCATACTCGAATGGTTTAAAATGAAGTTTCAGGAACTCAAAGAAAAGCTGGGTGTAAGCCACACCCAAAAAGAAGAGGACAGACCGAAGAGGGGATTAAGGTTATAAAACACAAGAAATGAGAAAATAAGAATGGCTTTTACAGAGTTTATTTGATTATTTTTCATACTTTTGCATCGGATTGAGCAAAACTCTCTCCAAAACATATTAGGATTTTTAGAAGCGTTATGCTTATCGTTCAGTCGGAAACCTAGGAAATTTCCCAGACATACAAACGATGATAGCATAGTGGTTCTCACGCTATAGCGTGGGCTGCTATTGATACATCTGTTTGTATAGGCTTTCCTAGGGCCTCCGATTGAAGATGTGAGCATTGCAGTTCCACGCTTCAGTGTTTAATAAAAGGTCTTTAAGGAACTGGAAAGACTTCATTTTTCATATATGGAAAAGAATGTCCAAACTGCGGCAAAGAGATGAACGTTGACAAATACATCAACGAAACAACAATAATAACGTCTTGCAAATTTTGTCACAGAATATTCAAAATTACCTATGATGAAAAAAGTTCCCAACAATATAAACGATTTTAATTGGGGAGCATTCTCTTTATGGCATTTATGGGGATTTTGGAATGGTATGCCTATACTATCTTGTTTTGGCATTTTACTAGGACTAATCACTAACACCTTCTATCTATTATTCATAATAGACATAGCTATCTCATTGTACTTAGGCTTACAAGGCAATAAACTTTCATGGCAGAAAAAAGATTGGTCATCAGCAACAAATTTTGAAATATACCAAAAAAAATGGAATATAGCAGGGATTATAATTCTTTGCTTATTTGCCATTAGTGGTTTTTTCTATGGAATTCTACTAAATAAATGACACATGAAAATAGAAGATATTACTCCCCAAAAAAGAGAAAAAAATTACTACGTAAAAAACAATTGGTTTAATTATTGGTTTCCATTACCCAAAGGTTATAATAGACTTCTCATTGTTTTTGCTTGTCTTATTATTGTTTATACCGTACATGAATATCCTGAAAAGGTTAACACTTTTTTCTTCACTCTGTTAGTTGAGGTCATTACTTATGTAGCTATTATATGGATTTATCGTGGATTTAAAGAATTATCCTAAAAATATGAAAAGACATAATTATAATATTGCAATAGCTATTGCAATTAGCTGTATCCTTTTTCTTATTAACGGTTACCATAATTACATAAAAGACCAAAGAAAAGAGAACCTAGAAAAATATAAAGCTGGATACTACGATAATGTAACGGTCAAAACAAAAATATAGTACCTAACACAACAAAAACTATGTTCCACCCAAGAACTGGACTAAATACATAATAGCAAACGCTTTTCTATTAGCGTACCTCCTACCGTTGAACTAAGACAAAGTAATGATTTATACACTAAAGATATTAAAAACCTTAGTTGGCATGGACATAAAATAAATAGCAATAATGTTGTTTTTCAACAGAAAGGGCTATCTGTTAATACTTCCGAAGCGCATCAAACATATTGCCGAATTATAATAGATATCCAAAAAGGAAGTCTAGGAGAATACCCTAAATTTTCAGATTACGAAGATTTGACTATAGAAGACATCCATACATTTCAAGAACTAGCAAAACAGAACTCTTATGAATATAAAATTTTAGGTCAACCAGAAGTACGCTGGATTAAGATTGAAGATACTTACGGAATAGAAGTTGAATATGTGCGAAATGGAGCAAATAATTCCCGTACTCACGTCTGCAATTATTATTTTTTTAATGACAATCTATTTGCAACAATAATATTATCATATAGACAAGACGATATAAGAAAATGGGAAACAGATTTTTCAAATATAATTAAAACATTTAAGTGGAATAATAAAAAATGAGTTATGGAAAAAATTAGTTTTATGCGAAGATTATCAAGTTCTTTAATAGACAAAGTCTTAATCCTGGTATTATTTATTATTAGTGCTTTATGTATATCTCCCTACGGAATGGCTTCTCATTTAGGAAGTTATTACGCCCTATTAGATGCAACCCCATCATCTTATCCCTCTCAGGATACATATAAAGCAATGCATAGTGTTTATGGCAATACTATTTATGAAAGTACAGAAAAATGGGTTCAATGTCATAAAGAAATATTAAAGAAGCCTGAATTAATAACTCCACATAAAGGTGAAACCCTATCTTGGGATTTACAAATAACAGGGCTTTTTATAATTGTAAATTTTATATATTATCTTTTATGGGAATGGATATTTCGGGTCAATGTAAAAAGCTGAGGGGTAAATTTATAAATTGTTATCTTTGTCTCCAAATTCATAGCTTATGGAGTTAAACGGTTATCGCCTTCTTCTTCCTGAAGGCACTTTAGATTACTTTGATCTTGTTGATGTGAAGGAGCGTAAATGAAGTTGTGATCTATCTTGAGGAGAAAAATATCGTTCCTGAAGTATACAGATCAGGATACTGAGAGTAAAGGCTTTTATGATCCTGTTATTGTTCAGGATTTTCCTCTCCGTGGCAAGAAGGTCTTCCTTAATATTCGTCGTCGTCGCTGGCTCTTAAAGAAGCATAATGAGTATATCTCTCGTAACTGGCGTATGGTGGCTGAAGGTACTCGTATGACGCAAGATTTTGCGTCTTTTTTAAAAGAACTATATTGATAGCTATCCGATCAGTTGCAAGCTCTTAGGTGTTTTATCTGGAGTTGACGGGATTTATTGGAGCGTCAATACCGTAACCATCTAAGTGGTTATCTCCATTGGGACCAACTTGTTCATGCAGAGGATTGGCTACTATTCGAAAAGAATATCGGTGCTTATATCTGTATTGATGAAGTAGCCCTCTCGCGTGGAGAACTCTATACTGTACTGACCAATAAAGAAGCTCACGGTGGTAAAGGTAGTATGATTGCTATCATTAAAGGTACGGACGTTCATACGGTCACTTCTGTCCTGCTTAAGCTATCCCGTCGCCGCCGTTACCAAGTGCGCGAGATTACTTTGGATATGGCTCCTAACATGGAGCAGATTGCACGCATCTGCTTTCCTGCGGCCAAACGTGTTACCGATCGCTTTCACGTACAGAAGTTAGCTTATGAAGCGGTGCAAGAGATGCGGGTAAAAGCTCGCTGGGAGGCTTTGGATGAAGAGTCCACTCAGATTGCTTATGCAAAGGCCTGTGGAAAGATGTATCATGCACCTGTTTTCGCTAATGGAGATACAAGAAAGCAGTTGTTAGCGAGAAGTATTTATCTGCTTTACAAGAAGGAATCCTTATGGACTCAGTCTCAAAGAATACGGGCTGAAATTCTTTTCAAGGAATATCCCGATATAAAGAAAGGATATTATCTGTCTATGCGGTTAGGCTTAATCTATCATCAGTGTAAGTTTAAGGATATTGCTTTGACAAGGCTGGCAAGGTGGTATGATGAAGTAGATAAATCAGGGTTCCTCACCTTTGGAAGGGTCGCACGTTCTATACAAACACATTATCTGGATATAATCAATTTTTTTGAAAGGAGGGCAACCAATGCCGCAGCTGAGTCATTCAATGCTAAAATCAAAGCATTTAGAGCACAGTTCAGAGGAGTAAGAGATAGAGCTTTTTTCTTATATAGACTTGCTAAATTATATGCTTAAATATAAAATCCCTCAGATTGTTACGTTGACCCAATGCTTTGAAATGCTTATTTTAAATAAACCAAAACAAAAATCCCCGTAAAGTATTAATTTACAGGGATTTTCTTTGTTTTGCAATTCTTTGCGGAGAGACAGGGATTCGAACCCCGGGTACCTCGCAGTACAACGGTTTTCAAGACCGCCGCAATCGACCACTCTGCCACCTCTCCAAAACTTCCTTTCAGAAGTGCTTTTTGTTGAAAGCGTTGCAAAGGTACGACTTTATTTTAAATATGCAAGACTTTTGAACAAGAAAAATTAAAGGTTTTATTATATTTGCACTCTCAACCGAAAAAAAGCATATGAAACTAAAATGTCTTTTCTTACTGTTACTTTTGGGAATATCCTTTTGTGTACATGCACAAAAGCGCCCCGTCATCCTTGAGAAACAGTTGGAGATCATTAGGAAAGAACCTGATAACGGGGATGCATTAAAGTTTCTATGCCAATACTATTTAAATAAAGGAGATTATTCCAAAACCATCACTTACGCCGAGATTATGAAAAACGTAGCGGACAAGACTAAAAATCCTCTACTCCAACTCTATTCATATATCTACCAAGCACAAGCACAAATGATGAGCGGACGGGAAAAAATAGCCAAAAAAAACTTGAACCTTTCTCTTGAACTAGCAACCAAACTGAATAATGACTCCACCCTTTGTTCCGTCTATGGTAGTCTCGGACTCTACTCTGCAAATATTGAAACCGATTATTACCGTGCCATACGATGGCTTTATAAAGGTATCCAGTTGGCACAACAAAATAATTTCCAACAACAATACGCTTTGCTTTTAGGCAATTTAGCAAACATCTATTACCTCAAAAAAGATACAGCCGGTATCAAATACGCATTAGAATGTTATGAATTAGGACACAGTATGCGTAATCCATACATCATTTATTCCGGTGCAGTAAATTCTGCCTATATGTATTTATTTAATGAAACAGAATGAGGAAGCAATGAAATATATACATGAAGCCGAAACATTGATGCTGGAAAATGATTTCTACGACCAGGCCCATACCTACAATCTCTTTGGTAATATATTATATGATATGGGTGAATATGCCCAGGCCTTGGAATATTACAAAAAAGCCATGAAGGACAAACAGGCGGCACAAACTTCCTCTATTGTCTATGCCCATTTGGGATATGCACGTATACTAATGCAGCAAAACAAACAACCAGAAGCTATTTTATTGCTAAAACAAGGAATAGCTATTTCTTATGCACGCGTCAACGCCATCCATCGCAATGAACTATACGAAAATCTGTCCACCTGCTATGAGCAATTGCACCAATATCATGACGCACTGAAATATTATAAAATATTCCGTTTGGAAAACGACAGTCTTTTCAACAAGGACAAAGAAAGAGATTTAAGTGAAATGCGATTCAAATACGACTCTGAGCGGCAGGAAAATTTGATAAAACAAAGCAAGCTGGATGTAATGCAGAAAGAACAGCGTATACAACAACAGACATTTATTCTTATTATCATTGTGATTGTTCTAGGATTGCTTTATTACCTCTACCACCGTAAAAACAAACTTTATTTAAGTATAGTCAAGCAAAACCAAGAAGCAATCAAAAGAGAAACGGAACTGAATCGCCGTATAAAAGAATTGGAAACCAATGCCCCCTCCATGGTTTCTACTTCCGAAAAATATGCTTCCTCCTCACTCACCGACGAGAAAAGTTTAGAACTTTTCCGTACATTAGAGCGTATTATGAGAGAAGAAAAAATTTACAAAGACAATTTTATAACAAAAGACAAAGTAGCAGAAATATTAGGAACTAACCGTACTTATCTATCACGTATCATCAATGAACAATCCAAACTATCCTTCACTCATTATGTAAACCGTTTCCGTATTGAAGAAGCTATCCGTCTATTATCCGACCCCAATAACGAAACTCCGCTGAAAGCCATTTCTACAGAGCTGGGATTTAACTCCATTTCCACCTTTTATAACCTTTTCCAATCCTCAGTGGGAATGACTCCCTCCCAATATAGGAACAAAGTTATGGAACTTCAAAAAGAGCAATAGGTTATCTTTTTGCTCTTTTTTTATTCTGAAAACAGCAATTGCCGATATTAATATAGGTATAAAGAGGCATATCTAAGATATTATCCCTTACTTTGCGGTATGAACATTAATCCAAATTTAAATAATACGTAATGAAAAAGAAGTTTTTTTTAAGTTGCCTCTTAATCGTTATGGCATTGCTTCCGGCAGTTGCCCAGATTCAAGATCCGGTACAATTCAAAACCGAGTTAAAGACGATTTCCGATACGGAAGCACAAATAGTATTCACTGGTAAGATTGATGCCGGATGGCACGTTTATTCCACTGATCTTCCTTCGGGAGGTCCTATCTCCGCTACTTTCAACGTAGACAAGATAGAAGGAGTAGAATTAGTAGGAAAGCTCACTCCACAAGGTAAAGAAATTGAAAACTTCGACAAGGTGTTTGAAATGAAATTACGTTACTTTGAGAACACTGCCATTTTCATTCAGAAACTAAAAATAACGGGCGCTACCTATATGATAGAAGGTTATATGGAATTCGGTGCCTGCAACGATGAAAACTGTCTGCCTCCTACTGAAGTTTCTTTCTCTTTCTCCGGAAAAGGAGTTGCCGCTGCCACTACAAGCAAGACTGCTGAACCCGCAAAAACAGAAACAGCCATAACGGAAGTTCCTGTAGCGGAAACAGCTACTGCAACTACCGCAACAGATAGTGCTACAACTGCCGCCCTGATCGGCAATGACACTGCTGTCCAAGATTATTGGACTCCGGTTATCCAAGAGCTGAACACATTTGGCGAAACGACATCACAACAAGACCGTTCATGGATTTACATCTTCTTTGCCGGGTTTATCGGTGGATTACTTGCCTTATTTACGCCCTGTGTATGGCCTATCATCCCAATGACGGTAAGTTTCTTTTTAAAACGTAGCAAAGACAAAAAGAAAGGAATCCGTGATGCATGGACATATGGTGCTTCTATCGTAGTGATCTATGTATTATTAGGTCTTGCCATAACCTTGATATTCGGTGCCAGTGCCTTGAATGCACTTTCCACAAATGCTATTTTTAACATATTCTTCTGCTTGATGCTAATTGTGTTTGCAGCCTCTTTCTTTGGAGCATTCGAACTTACTCTTCCTTCAAAATGGAGCAATGCAGTAGACAGTAAAGCGGAACAGACCAGTGGTTTGTTAAGTATCTTCCTAATGGCATTCACCCTATCTTTGGTTTCATTCTCATGCACAGGTCCTATCATCGGCTTTTTGTTGGTAGAAGTTTCCACTACAGGTAGTGTAGTTGCCCCTGCTATCGGCATGTTAGGTTTTGCTCTTGCATTAGCGTTGCCATTCACACTGTTTGCCATGTTCCCGTCTTGGCTGAAATCCATGCCTAAATCCGGTGGTTGGATGAATGTAATTAAAGTAGTATTAGGTTTCCTTGAGCTCGCATTTGCTTTGAAATTCCTGTCGGTTGCTGACTTGGCTTATGGATGGGGAATTCTAGACCGTGAAACATTCCTTGCTTTGTGGATTGTGATTTTCGCTTTGCTAGGCTTCTATTTGCTGGGTAAGATCAAATTCCCTCACGATGATGATGATGATAAAGTAGGTGTTGCCCGTTTTTTTATGGCTCTTATCTCACTTGCATTTGCTGTATATATGGTACCGGGCTTATGGGGTGCTCCTTTGAAAGCTGTCAGCGCATTTGCTCCTCCCATGAATACACAAGACTTCAACTTATACACCAATGAAGTACATGCGCAGTTTGATGACTACGATGCCGGTATGGAATATGCAAAACGTACCGGAAAACCGGTAATGCTTGACTTTACAGGTTACGGATGTGTAAATTGCCGTAAAATGGAAGCTGCTGTATGGACTGATCCGAAAGTAAACAAGTTGATGACTGAGGACTATGTACTGATTACATTGTTCGTTGATAACAAAACTCCATTGCCCGAACACATCAAAGTGATGGAGAACGGTAAGGAACGTACACTACGCACGATCGGTGATAAATGGAGTTACCTGCAACGCTCTAAATTCGGTGCCAATGCACAACCTTTCTATGTATTGATTGACAATGAGGGAAAACCGTTGAATAAATCATATTCATATGATGAGGATATAGACAAATATGTTGATTTCCTCCAGACCGGATTACAAAACTATAAAAAATAACCAAAGTGTGTCAAAAGTCGAAGGAGTGTCAAAACTAAATAAACCTATCATTTTATTCATTCAGAATATTCTTTAATGAAAAATATTCTGAAAATCAACAAAAAGGAAAAGACAAACGAAACGATAGTTTTATTCGAGTTTTGACACACTTTCAAAAGATTTTGCAAGACCCCTTAATAATTATCTACTATGATCGCCAAACCAGAAAGAGAGCAAATCATTGCCCTTATAAATCGCGAGGTCGTTCCGGCTATCGGGTGCACAGAACCCATAGCCGTAGCCCTTTGTGTAGCAAAAGCAACAGAAACACTAGGTAAAAGACCTGAAAGGATTAAAGCTTTACTCAGCGCCAATATTCTTAAGAACGCCATGGGAGTAGGCATCCCGGGAACAGGAATGATTGGGCTACCTATCGCTATCGCCTTAGGGGCATTAATCGGAAAATCCGAATATCAATTGGAAGTCTTAAAAGACAGCACTCCTGACGCCGTAGCAGAGGGTAAAAAACTAATTGACTCACAAGCTATCTCTATCGGGCTGAAAGAGAATATAGAAGAAAAGTTATATATCGAAATTATCTGTGAAGCTGATGGTGATACAGCGACGGCCATTATTGCTTGCGGGCATACCAATTTTATATATGTGGCCCTAAACAACCAAGTTTTACTAAACAAACAAACTACCTCCACCTGCAATGAGGATGCAAAAGAGCCGGAGTTGAACTTGCGGAAAGTGTACGATTTTGCCACCACCACACCATTGGATGAAATTCGTTTTATTCTTGAGACCAAACGTTTGAACAAAGCAGCGGCAGAACGTTCTTTCAAAGGAAACTACGGTCACGAATTAGGCAAGATTCTGAAAAGCAGCAAAAGCGAAGAACAAATATTGGGAAGTAATACATTTACTCACATCCTTTCTTATACCTCGGCAGCTTGCGATGCACGTATGGCGGGAGCTATGATTCCTGTCATGAGCAATTCAGGAAGTGGGAACCAAGGAATTACAGCTACTTTACCGGTAGTAGTCTATGCCGAAGATAACCATAAATCAGAAGAAGAATTGATCCGCGCACTGACACTTAGCCACCTGACAGCGATTTACATCAAACAAAGCTTGGGACGTCTGTCTGCACTATGCGGCTGTGTAGTGGCTGCAACAGGTTCCAGCTGTGGTATCACTTATTTGATGGGAGGCACTTACGAGCAAATCACTTTTGCCGTACAAAATATGATCGCTAACCTGACAGGTATGATTTGTGACGGAGCCAAGCCCAGTTGTGCTCTGAAATTAAGCAGCGGTGTTTCTACTGCTGTATTTTCAGCTATATTAGCGATGGAACATAAATGTGTATCTTCTGTAGAAGGTATCATTGACAATGATGTGGACCGCAGCATCCGCAACCTGACCAGAATTGGTTCACAAGGCATGAATGAAACCGATAAACTAGTATTGGATATTATGACCCACAAACAATGTGATTAAATATATATAAAGATAAGAGAGTTAAAAACGAATCAGACACGGCATTTTATACAATCCGTGTCTGATTTTATTCTCACTCCACCAACATGTCTTTATATTGGGTATGCCGGGTAAAAACATTTTTGCAAAGAACAAGTAGGACGTATTTTAAGCCCTACAACCGAAGCATATCTCACAGCGGCCTCGGTCAAAGCCTGAGCTATTCCCTGCCCTTCCAACTGTGGGGAACTATGGTATGAAGGATATCCAAAACTCCGTTCTTTTCATCATATTGCAAATAGGCGATTTGTCCCGATTCAAATACTTCGAAACGGTCTACTTTCTCGTCATGTATAACTGTATGTTCCATTCTATATTGGTTTTAATGTATAACTATTACTAATAAAAACAATAATAAAATGGAATTGTTTTTACTCATAGATGAAATCTGTTACAGAACGTATGTCTGTTGACGAAACTCCGATACACACTTTAAATGACACTATAAAATATTGAGAACTATCTGCCTTGTCTATATTGAAAAGCCGAAGGTAGTATACCAAATTCTTCCTTAAAATACCGACTGAAATATTTCGGATTATTAAAGCCCACCTGATAGGCTATTTCTGAAATATTCTGTTGACTTCCACGGAGTAATTGGGCAGCCCGCTGTAAACGAATTATACGAATAAACTCGATAGGAGTCTTACCGGTAATAGCCAATAACTTTTTATATAAATGAACGCGGCTCATCCCTAATTCCTTGCTTAACTCTTCTACAGACAAATCACTGCGTGCAATATTGTCTTCTACATATTTCACAGCATGATTTATCAGTTTTTCATCCATCGAAGTTATGGCAGTCCCACTAGGTTTGAAATCAATATAAGCATGATTCCAAACCGTTTTCAACTTCTGTTCACTTTTTTCTTCAGGAACAGCAGTCACCATTTCCGGCAACTCCTCCGGTGGAATAATATGAGTTATCATCTCATTATCCTCACCCTCAACCAATTGAATCACCGTTGCTCTTTGTGGAGCAACGGCTGAGATTGTTTCTATGTTTTTTTCTTCTGCAATTTCTTCCGTATTACCAGATTCTAATCTTCGGATATCCTCCTCCAGTCCTTCTATTGTTATTATATGGTTTGGTTCTTCTTCCGATTCCTCCCCGGCATTAGACGCCATATAAAACTCCGGAATCTGAAGTGTGGAAATGTCTTCTACCGGCTTATCTGTAACTTGCACCTGTTCTATCTTCGTCGGTTTACTCTCGGAACGCTTTACCGGGATATGGATAACAAAAACACAACCGACAGGAGTATTATCCATTACGTTCACCGTGCCATCGTGAAGTGTGACAAAATCACGTACAATACTCAGACCACCTCCGCCATCTGAGATATTCATATCCGGATTATCCACTTGATAAAAACGTTCGAAAATGCGTTCTCTGTTTTCTTCTTTAATGCCGACACCTGTATCAGCCACTCTGATTTCCAGCATTTCCCGAGAATCCTGTCCTTCCACTAAACCGACAGACACATCAACTCGTCCACCATTGCAAGTAAATTTTAAAGCATTGGAAAGCAGATTCATCATCACTTCCCTCATTTTATCCCCATCAAACAACATATTCAACGAAGGAACTGCTGAATGAAAAATGAGAGAAATATCTTTCTTTTCAGACAAAGAGATAAAAGAATCACAAATCGTATGAATACAAGAGATGATATCATCATCAGACAGACTTAAATAATATCCATTCACATCAATTTTCCTAAAATCCAACAACTGATTTACAAGATTCAACAACCTTAATGCATTGCGTTGCACTATATTCAATTTATCCATCAGAGCAGCATCCGATTGATATTCCTTCATCAGCGTTTCCAACGGTGAGATAATAAGAGTGAGCGGAGTACGTAATTCGTGGCCGACATGAGTGAAGAACTTCAATTTCATATCTGCCTTCTCCTGATTCCTCTCTATTTCTTGCTTTATTTGCTGTTTTTTAAATTTATCCCGTTCTCCACGCAGAATCCAATAGCGTCCCAATATCAATACAGCAACCAACAAAAGGCTATAAACAACATATGCCCAAACGGAACGCCAAAAAGGAGGATAGATAACAATTTTCAATGAAGCTTCTTCATCTCCACCATATCCGTCACTGTTGACTGCTTTCACCTTCAGCATATAAGTTCCGGGAGCTAGATTAGTATAAGTCACTTTGCCAAAGGCAGTAGTCATCCAACCCTCATTGAAACCTTCCAGTTTATAAGCATACTCCGTTTTTTCCGGCAAAATATAGTTATCAGAAGCAAATTGTACACTGAACATATTCTGTTCATAACTCAATTTTATCTGATCTACCTTGTTCAACGCCTTATCCAAAATCACCCTACCTTCATATTCCTCACCCACCCCTACTTCTTCATTGAACAAGAACAAACGGGTAAACATCACGCTGGGACGTTTTTTATTGTATTTTATATCATCCGGACGGAAGCGGTTAATACCATACAGCCCTCCCATAAGAATTTCTCCAGAAGACAATTTTTTAATGGAACGCAGGTTGAACCCACTATTTTGCAAACCATCTTTGTCATCATAAACACAACTATGAAAAATATAGCGCCCTGTTTTTAAATCTACTGCCGGTATGACATTAGTTATTCCACGTGCTGTAGTCACCCATATATTTTCATTACCATCTTCTACTATTCCAGAAATGATAGGGCTGGAAACTCCTTGCTCCACTCCTAATATAATCAGTTCATCCGTTTTGGGATTATAAACATTCAGCCCCTCACATGTACCAATCCATATCAATCCACGGCTATCCTCATACACCTGACTTATATTCTGATCAGAAAAATATTCCTTACCAGATTTAGTACCTTCCAGATTAACCACTTTTTTAGTTTCAATATCCAATTCCGAAAGTCCCTGAGCGGTACCAATCCACAAAGAGCCCTCTTTTCCCATACACAAAGAGGAAACATAATCGGATATCAAACCGGCCGAAGTTGTATTATAAGTGGTGAACAAACCCGTCTTGGGATTCAAACTCTGCACTCCCCCACCCAATGTACCTATCCATATAATCCCCTGCTTATCTTCAGCCAAAGCCAATACATTATTATGAGCCAAAGAATTTTGCCGTTCCGGTATGTTTTTTTTATAATGAATAATACGACCGTTATCATAACAAATCAAGCCTCCCCCAAAAGTACCAATCCAAAGTTTCCCATCACTGGCTTTCAAAATGCAAACAATGGCATCAGTAGTGAGTTTATCCTTACCTTTCTGTGGAAAAGCAGCCCGGTTGCCAGTCACGGAATTCCAATATATGATACCGACATCGTTGGTACCCAGCCACACATACCCTCTTTGTCTTCTTCAATGCAACTAATATCTCCTATATACTCTGCACCAAATTTAAAAGCACACTCATTAAAATAGGAAATTCCTTTTTTATAAGTCCCCACCCACATAGTTTCACTGGAATCCTCGTATAGAACCATTACTGTATTATTTTGCAAACTACGTTCATCACCTGCCTTGTTCCGCAACTGCCTCACTTCCCCTGTCTTCTTATCCAATATATCAATGCCATCCTGATCTGTTCCTATCCATATACGCCCCTGCTTATCCTGTGATACAGCACGGACCATGTTATGAGACCGACGCTTGATAATATTTGTCAGCCAAGACAGCCACTTTTCCTGTTCCGGATTATAAACCCATATTCCAAGCGGACTGTACATCCATATATCATTATCACGATCTACAAACAGAGTGAAAATTCCCTGCTTGTCAGTTCCCAATTCCCCAACCAAATCATCCTGCTGCCATTTAATCTCATTTGTCCGAGTATCCAAACAAACAAGTCTTCCGGTATTATATACCAACAAGATTCCCTTACTACATTCTACAATGTCCGTAATATCACCTTCTGGCAACTGATGAGTATCAAACAAAAGCGGATACAGTAATTGAGATTCCGGAATGTACAAATAACAGCCTTTTCCTTTTATATAAAACCACATATTTTTATTATGGTCTATATATACTAATGCTGGAGTTCCGTCAATACCGACTTCACATAGCCATGCATGCACCTCCCTATCAAATGTTTCTGATTCCGAGTTGTAAATGACATAACCCACACCGGTAAGAATCCATAAATTTCCTTTATAATCTTCTTGTATGCTTTTGATATAATTATCAGGTAAAGAAGCCGGATCAGCATTATTACTACGAAACAAAGTCATCTGGCACCCGTCATACCGATTTAAACCGGAAGCTGTGGCAAACCACATAAAACCTTCGGAATCTTTAAATATATCAAGGACTTGATTGTTTGACAGACCATCTTTCACCTCCAAAAGTTTAAACATGAATTCACTTGCATGCATCAGACTAGAAAAGCATAATAATGTAATGATCAAACATTTTTTTCTTATTCCCATAGATTTTAAAGGCTAATTATTTTTATTCCACTGCAAATGAAGCAAAAGCTTGATAACAGACAAACTAATATCGGCTTTTTTATCATTCGATACCCACAATATGTTTCATTTTTCCTATTTTTGCAATTGAAATGAAAGCATTAACGGATACACAATACATACGACAGCTTGTCTCGGAGGGAGAACACTGTCATCAGGATTTCAAATTCGAGATTTCGGACGCACGCAAAATAGCCCGTAGCCTTTCCGCATTCGCCAATACCGAGGGCGGCAGGCTGTTAATAGGAGTAAAGGACAATGGCAAAATAGCAGGAGTCCGCTCTGACGAAGAAATATATATGATAGAAGCAGCAGCAACCATGTATTGCAAGCCCAAAGTAGAACTGGAAACGCAGACTTACAAGGTAGAAGGAAAAACTGTATTGGAAATACGTATTAACGAAACGGTTTCTAAACCTGTATATGCCCTAGATGAAACGAATAAGCCATGGGCCTATATCCGCATCAAAGACGAAAACATACTGGCCACTCCCGTCCATCTAAAGATGTGGCAACACAGCAAAAAACCTGAAGGAGCACTTGTAACATTTACCGAAAGAGAGCAACGGTTACTGGATGTCTTGAAAGAAAAAGAAAAACTTTCATTAAATCAATGTTGCAAACTTTGCAGGTTAAACCACAAGACAACTTGTGAACTATTAGCAGACTTTATCCGTTTTGGTCTAGTGGAACTTGTTTTCCATGGACATAAGTTCTATTTTAAATTAAACAAGGAATAAGTAAAATGGATATACTGACCCTATTAATCAGCAGAGTGAATGATGTGCTTTGGACTTATATTTTGATCATCATGCTGTTAGGATGTGCATTTTGGTTTACTTTTAAAACAAATTTCGTACAATTCCGCATGATAAGAGAAATGATACGTCTATTAGGTGATTCTACAGGCAAGACAGAAGGTCGCGAACACCATATTTCCTCTTTTCAAGCTTTTGCCGTTTCCATAGCTAGCCGCGTAGGAACAGGCAATTTGGCAGGAGTCGCCACCGCCATTACTTTGGGTGGTCCGGGTGCAGTTTTCTGGATGTGGGTAATTGCTCTTTTTGGGGGCCAGCAGCGCTTTTATTGAGTCCACATTGGCTCAATTATATAAAGTACACGGACATAATTCTTTCGTTGGCGGGCCAGCTTATTACATGAAAAAGGATTAAAACAGCCGTGGATGGGAGTTTTGTTTGCCTTTTTGCTTATCTTTACTTTTGGATTTGCTTTTAATTCAGTACAAAGCAATACCATTTGTGCCGCTTTCGAAGAAGCATTCAATATTCCTCCCAGCCTAATGGGAGTGATACTGACCTCGCTCACATTAATTATCATCTTCGGAGGCATTCAGCGTATTGCTAAAGTAAGTAGCATTATTGTTCCTGTCATGGCATTGGGATACATCTTTTTATCCCTTTTCATCGTAATTGTAAATGCAAAGCATTTGCCAGAAGTTATTGAATTGATTATAGCGAATGCCTTTGGCTGGGAACAGGCATTAAGCGGAGGTATAGGCATGGCATTAATGCAAGGAATCAAACGTGGATTATTCAGCAATGAGGCCGGTATGGGTTCCGCACCCAATGTAGCGGCAAGTGCCGATGTTACCCATCCTGTAAAACAAGGATTAATTCAGACATTGGGAGTTTTTACCGATACACTTGTCATATGTACCTGCACTGCTTTCATCATTCTTTTCAGCGGAGTGGCCTCCACAAAAGAAGCCAATGGAATAAAACTTACTCAAATGGCACTGAATAATGAAATAGGCAACATCGGGACTATTTATGTGGCGGTGGCAATTCTGTTTTTCGCCTATAGCAGCATTTTGGGAAATTATTATTACGGTGAAGCCAATGTACGTTACATAACTCATCGGAAATGGGCTATCCCCATTTATCGTATAGCAGTGGGAGGAATGGTTATGTTTGGGGCATTGGCCAGTCTGGAACTGGCATGGAGCCTGGCCGATATGGCAATGGGATTTATGACTATCTGTAACTTGATAGCCATTACTTTACTAGGGAAATATGCATTCCGTCTATTGGAAGACTATCGAATTCAGAAACGTAACGGGGTCAAAATCCAGTTTTCACCAAAGACAGAATGAAAGATATTGAAAATGATTTGGAATGCTGGTAACACAAAGCAATACCCCCGGCATCAACCATTCAATAAAAATGATAAATAGTAAAACAAAAGGATTTTAATCAAAAATGTTTCAGTTTTTATCGCTATCTTTGCAGACAGGAAAACAATATAATTTAAGAACACAATGAGCATATTTTCAAAATTATTTGGTAAAAAACAGACAGAAGGAGAAGAAACAAGCCGCATAGGTGGTATGGAAGACTTCATGACACTAATCCGTGTATATTATCAGTCTGTAATGGCCTGCAACATAGGTATCACAAATATTAATTTTTTGCCAGACATGGCAGTTTTCAAACGCACCCTTAAAATACCGACCCAAAACAACAAGTTGGGAATTGCTGAGAAGTCACGCTGCAAAAAGATGTTAGTAGAACTTTATGGTCTAAGTGATGATTTCTTTAAAGAAATTGACGGTTCTATAAAAAAGAATTGCAAGAATGTAAATGATGTCAAGACTTATCTTTTTATGTTCCAAGGATTCAGCAATGACTTGATGATGCTGATAGGTAATTTGATGCAATGGAAATTCCGTATGCCCAGCGTAATGAAAAAAATGTTACGTAACATGACCGAGAAAACAATTCATGATATCATGACCAAGACCGACTGGAAAGACGAAAGCGTACACAAGACCTGTGTTGCCATCCGTAAATACAAACAAGCCTTAGGATATTCTGAAAACTGGATGACGGAATATGTGTATAACATTGTATTACTGGCTAAAAAAGAACCAAAGCCAAAAGAATAATCATTAAAGATTTTATGAAATCCTTATTAAATATAGAAGAACATCCATTAGAGCCTTTTTTACCGGTTAACGCCAAACTACTGATGTTAGGCAGTTTTCCCCCACAAAAGAAACGATGGAGCATGGAATTCTTTTATCCCAATCTGCAAAATGATATGTGGCGTATTTTTGGAATAATATTTTTCCAAAACAAAGACCACTTTCTGAATCCTGACAAAAAGGTATTTGACAAGGAACGTATTATTGATCTTTTGAACAAAAAAGGCATCGCACTTTATGATACCGCTTCAGCTGTTCGCCGTTTACAGGACAATGCCTCAGACAAATTTCTGGAAGTTGTAGAACAGACAGATATCAGTTTGCTACTGAAGCAGATTCCAATGTGCAAGGCCATTGTAACCACAGGACAAAAAGCAACGGATATTATTCGTGAACAAATAAAGGTAAAAGAACCCGTTGTAGGAACCAGTGAACCTTTCGAATTCGAAGACCGGACAATGCGATTATACAGAATGCCTTCGTCCAGCCGTGCCTACCCGTTGCCCATTGAAAAAAAATCAGCAATATACCGGGTCATGTTCAATGAGTTAGGCCTATTAAACGAATAATGAACAATATTTTTTCATAAATAGGTTTGTATATTCCAAATATTACACTACCTTTGCAGCCGCAAACACGGGAGTAGCTCAGTTGGTAGAGCACCGGTCTCCAAAACCGGGTGTCGGGAGTTCGAGCCTCTCCTCCCGTGCAAAAAAGATTATTCAATGCCACGCCATTGGATAATCTTTTTTTATATTTTCTACTTTCTTAAGGAATTTGCAAAAGTTTATGAGTTTGTAGGCTCAACCGCCACTCTGGATGTTGCAAAATGTAAGCAATCACTTCTTCTGTATTAGCACAAGAACAAGGCTGCAAAAAATAATGACTGGCAGACAAATCCAAATAAGCAGAAACATCTTGTCCCACATAAACCACTTTCACCTCATCTATACGATCTAGATTTATTTTCGCCCCTTCTTTAGGGGAACAAGTAACCCAATCTATATTTTCAGGCAGCAGACAAGTGCCGTTTGTCTCAATACAAACATACTTCCCTTCATGATGCAATGCATCAACTAACTTTTCATCAATCCACAATCCTGGCTCACCACCAGTCAGTATTACTACCTGGGTCGAATATTTTGCCACTTCCATCACAATATCCTCATCACTCATCAATGTACCTTCTTCATGCTGAGTATCGCAAAAAGGACATCTCAAATTGCACCCGGAAAAACGTACAAAAACGGCAGGTATTCCAGTATGATACCCTTCCCCCTGTAAGCTGTAAAATATTTCATTAATCCTTCTCATAGATAACGGTATTTCCTTCTGACTCGCGAACTTCAACCTTGAAACAAGTGGGAATTTGCTCACATACCCAGCGTGCAATATTTTCAGCTGTAGGATTAAAAGAAACAACCTCATTCAAATTCCGGTGATCCAAACGCCCCATCACCGTTTCCTTGATATGCGTGAAATCCACCACCATACCATCCTCGTTCAAAACCTCGGAACGACAATAAACGGTAATAATCCAATTGTGACCGTGCAAATTCTCACATTTACTTCTATACGACAGCTTCAAGCTATGGGAAGCTGAAATTTCCATTCGTTTAATTACTGTATACATAGCATTTAATTATAATAAGAAAGAACTCACACCTAATGTCACCTCGGTGCTACAGGACGCAAAGATACACCATAAAAAAGAATAATATAAAAGGACACTGTATTTTTTTTTTTTGGTCTATATTTGCACCTATGAAAATACTATATACCATTGTAGGAACAACCTCACTCATACTAGGCATTATCGGCATATTTCTTCCTTTACTGCCTACCACCCCTTTTATTACTGACAGCCGCCATGTATTTCCGCAGTTCACCACGCTGGTATCATTGGCTCATCCAACAAAAATATTTAGGAAGCTACATCCGCAATTTCCGAGAGCATAAAGCAATACCTTTACATGCCAAAATCATTTCCGTATCATTAATATGGATTACCCTAAGCTATTGCGCCATCTGGACACTACCCTACATTTGGGCAAGAATCCTGTTTCTGATTATTGCAATCGGTACTACCTGGCACATCTTGTCCTATAAAACATTAAAACGATAGACAATCCTCAACAGACATATGTAATAGTAAAAAGATCATATTCGAACAGCACGGGAAAAACAGCTAATAAAGACGTTAAAAAAGTTTTTTAAACGACAAACGATAAATTTAGGACGAAATATTTTCGTGTTTGCTTCCAATCCTTTATATTTGTGTACAATTTTGGTATAAAATGACTGAAGAAGACAAAAAGCTATTAAATACTTTCGAGGCAAGACTGAGGCATTTTATGTATTTGCATGATGAATTGAAACATGAAAATGCACAGTTAAAGCAACTTCTCACTGAAAAAAACGAGGAGGTAAGACGATTGGAAAATAGCCGGAAAGAATTAGAAGTAAGGTATACCAATTTGAAAATGGCGAGGACAATCAGTATTCATGATAAAGACATCAATGATACAAAACAACGGTTGTCAAGGCTTGTGCGTGAGGTCGACAAATGCATCGCTTTATTAAACGAATAAAAAAAGTTGGACAATAAAACGATAGTATTATGGACGATATGATGAAGATACATCTACTGATTGACAACGAACGATACCCGATGACCATCCGTCGTGAAGATGAACAGTTATACAGGGACGCTGCCAAACAGATTGACAATAAACTAAACAAATACCGTAGTTATTACCCTGATTTCAGCCCCGCAAGGCATTGGGCAATGGCTGCGCTGGAGTTAGCTTTTGAAAATATTTCTATGAAAGACAGGAATAATACTGCACCTTATCAGGAAAAATTGAAGGAGCTGACCAAAGAGATAGAAAAACAAATCAGTAACAGAGAGTAATCGTTTAGAATTGAAGATATTCACGCACAGCTATACTGTTAAGAGAAGGGTTCTTAACAGATAGATTGTGCGTTTTTTTTTTTTATAAATTAATAACAATGATAACAACGGTAATAATAGCAATTGTGTGTTTCGCTGTAGGTGGTGGCCTATCATACATGCTTTTCAGATATGGCCTGAAATCTAAGTATGACATCATCATCAAAGAGGCACAGACGGAAGCTGAAGTAATTAAAAAGAACAAGCTTTTGGAAGTAAAAGAAAAATTCCTGAACAAAAAAGCTGATCTGGAAAAAGAAGTCGCCCTACGTAACCAAAAGATTCAGCAAGCCGAAAATAAATTAAAACAACGCGAACTGATGTTGAACCAAAAACAGGAAGAGGTTCAACGCAAACGTACAGAAGCGGAAGCTATCAAAGAAAATCTAGAAGCTCAAATTGTCATCATAGACAAGAAAAAGGATGAACTGGATAAATTACAAATGCAAGAACGTGAAAAACTGGAAGCTCTTTCCGGTCTTTCTGCTGAGGAGGCCAAAGAACGCCTGATTGAATCTTTGAAAGAAGAAGCGAAAACACAGGCTGCTTCCTATATTAACGACATTATGGACGACGCCAAATTAACAGCTAATAAAGAAGCTAAACGTATCGTTATCCAGTCTATCCAACGAGTAGCCACAGAAACTGCTATCGAAAACTCTGTAACCGTATTCCATATTGAATCGGACGAAATAAAGGGACGCATCATCGGCCGTGAAGGGCGTAATATCCGGGCTTTAGAAGCAGCAACCGGTGTCGAAATCGTTGTAGATGACACACCCGAGGCTATTGTACTTTCAGCGTTTGACCCTGTACGCCGCGAAATTGCCCGCTTAGCATTACACCAACTGGTTACAGATGGACGTATCCACCCGGCACGCATTGAAGAAGTGGTAGCTAAAGTACGCAAACAGGTAGAAGAAGAAATTATTGAAACCGGTAAACGTACCACTATTGATTTAGGTATTCATGGCCTGCACCCTGAATTGATCCGTATTATCGGTAAGATGAAATATCGGTCCTCATACGGTCAGAACCTTCTACAACATGCTCGTGAAACAGCCAATCTTTGCGCTGTGATGGCTTCTGAACTAGGTTTGAATCCTAAAAAAGCAAAACGTGCTGGATTACTGCATGATATAGGTAAAGTACCTGATGAAGAACCGGAATTGCCGCACGCATTGTTAGGCATGAAGATAGCCGAAAAATATAAAGAGAAACCAGACATATGTAATGCTATCGGTGCTCACCATGACGAAACTGAAATGACTAGCCTGCTGGCTCCATCGTACAGGTATGTGATGCCATTTCAGGCGCACGTCCAGGCGCTCGCCGTGAAATCGTAGAAGCTTATATCAAGCGTTTGAACGATCTAGAACAATTAGCCATGTCTTATCCAGGGGTAACAAAAACCTATGCTATCCAAGCTGGCCGCGAATTACGTGTGATTGTAGGTGCCGACAAGATTGACGACAAACAGACTGAAAGTTTATCCGGTGAAATTGCGAAAAAGATTCAAGACGAAATGACTTATCCGGGACAAGTGAAGATTACAGTCATCCGCGAAACACGTGCGGTAAGTTTCGCCAAATAAAAATCAGAAACAAGAAACTCAACTATAATCCCTCTTTTTCTTTAGAAGAAAGAGGGATTTTTCATTTTGTATTCCCACATTTTATCCACAGCCTGGACAAACTCAAGAAAAAAAAATAAATTTCTAATTGCCAAGCAGTAAATCATCTAATCCTTCATTTAAATTATGTAGAACATAAAACAAGATCAAACTATGAGACTTAACAGTATGCTAGCCACAGTGCTTATTTTCCTTTGCTCTTTAGTAATTTCATCGTGCAGCAATGATGAACTTGCTCCCATCTCCTTAAAAAATAGAGAAACAGCAAATATAAAATTAAACTATCCTAATAATCAGACATACTCTTTTCCTTTGCAAGGGGGAGACGGGAATTATGAAATAAGCTGCGATAAACCGGAAATTATAGAAACCAAAATGATTTCTTCTTGCGACATATCCATAAAAGCATTAGCATTAGGTGAAGCGATTATTACTGTAAGAGATCAATCAGGAAACACACTTGACATTCATGTAATAGTAGACTATTACACCGATAATTACATTGTAAGCAAACAGGATATACTTCTTACAGGAGACTTAAAAGATTCTGAAAAACAAACAATTAAAGAAAAAGCATTAGCTACAATACCAGTAAAGACAGGAGGAGGATACAAATTTATCTACACGGATGCAGAAATTGCAAGAGGCAAAGTACTGGTTTATCAAGAAAAGTTTGGAAACAAGGCTATAGAAGGTAGTTTTGAAAGAAAATCCAATGAAATAGAAAATGAACAATGGGGTACAAGACATATCATCTCATTTGATCTAACTCTTCCAGAACAACCCAAAAGAACATTTATAATCTCTGAATATATACCTTCTTCCAGGACTTCCCCCATAGTCCTCATGGCTTTTTTTGAGGATTTAAAAAAGACATTCACTATAGATTATCCGACCGTCGAGCAAGTTTATACCGAGCAAGTATTAACTGTACCGTCACATTTATATTATTAATATATTATCTTTCTTTCCAAAGGAAGAGATTCATTCTTGTTATATGCGGTAGAACCTCATCTACCCCATATAACAAGAATGATCCCCCATTCCTCCAATATCCCCATGTATAAAAAACATTCTTTTGGCCAAAAGTTTATTTTTGAAGTATTCGTTTTTCTTCGAACATTTTTTTTGCACAGGCATACCCTTCCTCATATAAATCGGTCAGTTTCTTTATATCTGTTTCAATACGGTCCACTTCCATCGGCTTTTCAGGACGAATTACCACAATCCTGCCCCTGTCTTCCAATTGCTCTACCAAATCAAGCTGTTCGTTGTAAATACGACAACGTTTACTTAAAACCACGCGCAAACGAGGGTATTTTTTATAGATAAAATGAGGAATTTTCATATCCTTTCCTTTTTTGCGATATCCCCGATTACGGGTAAGTACCACTACATTTTTATCAAATCCTTGTTCAATAGCACGCAACACAGGAATAGAATCCACAATTCCCCCATCCAGCATCGGCTCACCATCTACATAAGCTATAGGACAAACATAAGGAAGACTGCTGGACGCCTTAGCTATGGCAATAATACGTCGAGGATCATGTTTCTCTTCCAAATAACACGCCCTACCTGTAATGCAATTAGTAGTCACCATTTCAAAACGAGCAGGATTTTCAGCATATGTTTTATAATCATAAGGAAGAATTTCCTTAGGAAAATGTTCATAAAGCAATTCCTGATCAAGAATACTGTGCTTACGCCATAAATGCTTTATGCCGATATAATGATATTTCTCCAATAAATCAATATTACTAAACTTAGCTCTACCACGCTGGCGAGACATATATGAAAGACCATTGCACGCTCCGGCAGAAACTCCTACCCCATACGGAAACCAAACCTTCTTATCCATCATATAGTCTAATACCCGCAAAAACTCCGCGCATACCTCCGCCTTCCAGTACCAGCCCTGTTTTATCATCTATTTTCATAATCAATGTTGAGGAACAAATCTATCCTTGAAAGAGTTCACTGCAAAGTTAACCTTTTCAAAGTATTTAGCCGTATCTTTTATATTTATTAAATAATTGCATTCCATCATAAATATCAATCAAATTCTCCTAGCAGTATAATTACTGAATGGCAACTTATCAAGGAAAAATAAGAGAAACCTGTGAAATTAGAAAAGCAAGATTGACAAATGATAAAAATAAAGCCGAAATCGATTAAAAATCAAATAAGCAAATAGTTAAGATTATAATTATTACATTTGCAACACAGTTCAATAAATTTTCAATTAAAATAAAGTTAGCCATGTTTGATTCCGCAACTTATGACGCCGTCAGGCACTTAAACAAAGTGCAAAACGGTAGGCTTATCCTTATACTAGGTAATAATGAAGCTCCGGCAAACCATCC
>SCPO01001261.1_pt1 | contig 51630 bp, 63 predicted proteins | sample 6106821 | NCBI WGS metagenome assembly SCPO01 (sample SAMN10720448, study PRJNA508395) | human gut metagenome | isolation source: Participant 2 stool, 0 month | host: Homo sapiens | collected 2017 | reverse complement strand
CAGTATACCAGAAAAACAAGGCGAATGGGAAGAGAAATGTTGTCTCTCCGGTACCGATATTGTCAGTTTTTGCAACGAGGATGGGGCAAGCTGGAAGCAGAGAAGATCAGTTCTCCCATCGAATCTGCTCCTCCTGCACCAGCGGAAACCGCGAAAGTGTCTCCCCGTCCAGGTTCTCCCGGTTCATATCCACTGCCGTGATCTGATGGTTTTCATACGTCGTGTAGTAGTAAATCCCTTATCCGCATTGCAGCAGGAAGTGTAGAGTGTGATTTCATATTTTCCATCGGAGACCTCGCAGCATCCGCGCTGCTGGTCAACCGAACCTAGGATATGGAAAAACTGGCTGACACTTTCTAGTTCGGATGCGCCGGAGCGGGCATTTGATTTTGTAAAAGCGACCCGTGCAAACCGGGAAGCGGAGGAGAGGTCTCCCGGAAGTCCGAGAGCGCCCATGCCGCGGCTGTAGGTTGTAAGCGGCAGATCGGCAGAAAATGTATTCTGCGGCTGCTTCGGGGACAAGTTCATGTAATTGTTGAGGGAGAACAACTGCTGCGGGAATGGTGGATTGTTTGTCAGGACACCCACCGGATTGTCGTAGATATGCAGTCCATCCGCCATCGGCTCGATGACGATGCATTCATTTTTATCGGCAAGAATCCAGTGAAGCTGCGCCGGGGCAAACTGCTCGTTGAATGGGGTGTCGGTCAGTACCATCTGGGCGAGGCGGACGCGAGCCTCTTTCACGGACGCGCACTGGCTGAGAATCCAGGGGATGAACTCAAACTGTGCGATGTTGTCATGATCCTCCTGCGGCTTCTGGTAGGAGGCATTGCCGACGAAATTCAGTCCCGCCATGCAAAGCCCTTTCTCATTAAAAGCATCATAATAAAGTGGATAATCCCCCGCCACATGTGCCATGCCGATGATGGCATAGTGGGTCGAAACCGCGCTTGCATGGCGGAAAGTAAGTGGATAGTTGCGAGGTGTGACGGTTACTTCGTCCCCGTAAGAAAATTCATAATCTAAGGTTCTGCCGAAGTAGAAATCGGCGGTTTTGTAGGTTGCGGCTGTACACATGGTCATTTCTCCTTTTTGTTTCAAAGTGTGTGGGTCAGATGGTGTTTATCAATGTTCTATTTATTTGTTGTATGCTTTATACTCAACTGCATCATTGTAAAAGTGGAAATGAATCTTGTTGTTTTTAGTATATTTAGTATATCAAATTTTTGAGAAAAATATAGAGGAAAAGCGGATATGGAAATAGAAAGAGATTGGTCAGGTCATTTTAGAATTTAAAGTGAAAGGTAAAATCAATCTGCTTCACAAATGTATTGTCTGGGTATATAATAAGGGGCATAAACAAATAGAAATGATAGGCAAATAAATTTTTTACAGGAGGACTCACCCATGGCTGATCCAGATAGAATCCAGATAAACGAAGCCCGCATCCGCGCTGAATTTGATGAGCTGGCGCGGATCGACTCGGAAAGTTTCGGGGAACGCCAGATGGCGGATCGCTTGAAGGAAAAGCTCGCAGAGCTGGGAATCCAGGCAAAGGAAGATGACACAGCCGAGAAAATAGGAGGCAATGCGGGAAATCTGTTTGGAACGTTAAAGGGCGGGATGTCTGGCACGCCGATCCTGCTGTCCGGGCATATGGACACGGTCGCGCCGGGAATCGGAAAGAAGCCGGTTTTTCATGAGGACGGAACCATCACTTCGGATGGAACCACCGTGCTTGGCGCGGACGATCTGACCGGGGTAATCGCCATCTTAGAAGGCATCCGTGCCGTGCAGGAGGCAGGAATCCCGCACCGGGATATCGAGATCCTCTTTGCGGCGGCGGAAGAGCCGTTTACAAGAGGAAGCTCGGAGTTCGATTTCAGCCAGATGAAAGCGAAGAATCTACGTTTTGGATGTAACTGGACCAGTCGGGACAGCGATCCTGCAGGCACCGACGATCCTTTCCTTTGAGGCGGCAGTCAAGGGGCGTGCAGCACACGCCGGATTCGAGCCGGAGAAAGGCATCCACGCGATTCAGACGGCGGCCCGCGCGATTGTCGCATTAAAGCTGGGGCACGTGGATGAGGAAACAACCCTGAATGTGGGCTTGATTTCGGGCGGTTCGGTTGTGAATGCCGTGCCGGAACTCTGCACCTGCCGGGGCGAGATCCGCAGCTACAGCCATGAAAAGGCAATGGAGACTCTGGAAGATGTCCGTGCGGTGTTTGAAACCGCTGTCAAAGAGGCGGGGGCAGAGCTTTCCTTCACACACCGCCTCCATGTCAAGGCCTTCCATCTGGAACCGGACGCGCCGGTGGCAGTTCATTTTGCCGGGGCCTGCCGCACCCTGGGAATCGAGCCGAAATTCGGCAGCACCTTCGGCGGCAGCGACGGAAACACGATGATGCAGCACGGAATCCCATGCGCGGTGCTTTCTTGCGGTATGTACGATGTTCATTCCGTGCGGGAGTACGCGAAGGTGGGGGATATTGTGAATGGGGCGAGATTGATCGCGGAACTGATTACGCAGGGGCAAGAAGCGAGTATAGAGTAAAACTGAAAAATGTTGACATAGCCGAACGGCTTTATTATTTCACCAAAACAATTATATAGCCGTTCGAACAAAAAATAGGGTGATTTGGAATGAAAAATAACATCGACAAGCGCTGAATGAAATGTCCATCCAGCTTATGGAAGAAGGATATCCAAAGGCAAGGGATATTCGAGAGCAGATATTAAAAGAGGGCGGATATTCTCATTTATAAAAGTACCTTTCCATTTTGGTAGAGTTATTTTTGTAACTATTTTGTAAGAAAAGTAAGAAAATGTCTATATATTTTGGAACATAAATCTGATATTATTAGAATAAATAAGAGACATGTCTGGTTTTGCAAAAATAAAGAGAGGTTGCTGTTTTGTGAGATTTCAGCCCTGTCAGGATCGTGAATCGAGAGGTGATCGATATGAAGAAAAAATTCTGGCTGATATTATACCATTTAGGCGGTTCGGTGGTACTTTTATTGTTACTGTACACGTCTCTTCAAGGCTTGACAACGGTGACCTTATGTTTAGCGATACCGGTATTGGCAGCTAGTATTATAGAGGCAAAATTTGAATGGAAATTTTACGAGAGAATCCGGAAATCAAAAGGATACAACCTATCGGATCGCAAAACACTCGGATATCTTTGTGGTCTTATTTGGTGGTAGGAGTATGGCCTCGTCATTAGAACATTTTTGCTTAATAAAAGACTCTGTTACACTTGGATTGAATCGAGAGGTGATCAATATGAAGAAAAAATTCTGGCTGACATTATACAATATAGGCGTCTCTATTTTATTCTTACTGTCATTGTACAGTTATGCAAAAGGCATGGCAGGCTTTTCTTTATTTTTAGCGTTGGCAGTTTTTGGAGAAATTGCGGCAAGGGCTTTTATTGAATGCAAATACTTGCAGGAGAGTCCAGAGATAAAAGAGGATACAGCTTATCGAATCACGAAAGTATTGCGATTGCTTTGTGAAATTATCTTGATCATAGGAGTATGGCGGATTCGTTTTAAATAGCCACATTCTAAAAATAACACTTATGATATATTCCATATTCAATGAAAGAGGAGGCATCCGTCCATCGACCTCGGTTGCTTCCTCTTTCTCTATCTATTTCAATCAAAATCTATTTCATCATATCGCGTAAAACCGTCAATATCTCCATCGCTGCCGCTTCCTTGCTCATCTGCTCCAGGTGGCGGGTTTGCTGCTTATCGATCAGCGTGATGACGTTCGTATCGGTGCCAAATCCGGCGCCGGCTACCTTTAAGTTGTTGGCAGCGATCGATCCAGATTTTGCGTTCCAGCTTGCCGCGTGCGCGTTCCTCGAGCTGGGAAGTCTCCATCGCGAAGCCGCAGAGCAGCTGTCCCGGACGTTTGTGTGCGCCGAGGTAGCTTAAAGTATCCTCAGTGCGCTCCAGCGCCAGGCTCAGATCGCCGTCGGATTTCTTGACCTTTTCATCAGAAACGACTGCCGGACGGTAGTCAGCGACGGCTGCCGCCTTGATGATAATGTCCTGTTCCTCACTCCGGGAGGTGACTGCCTCAAAGAGGTCGTGTGCGCTTTTGATGCGGATAGTATCGACAAACGGAGGCGGGGTCAGCGAAGTTTCGCCGGTGACGAGTGTTACGTCGGCACCGCGCAGCATCGCCATCCGTGCCAGCGCATAGCCCATTTTTCCGGTCGAATGGTTCGTGAGGTAGCGCACCGGATCGACCGCTTCCTGGGTCGGACCGGCGGTCACAAGGATCTTCTTTCCAGCGAGATCCTTCGGGTAGGCGATCGCGCGGAGAATATATTCCAGGATCAGCCCCTCATCCGGGAATTTGCCCTTTCCGGAATCGCCGCAGGCGAGCAGACCGCTTGCCGGTTCGATGATGGTAAAGCCGTAATGTTCTAACAGGCGGAGATTATCTTGGGTAATAGGGATTCTCATACATCCGTGTGTTCATTGCCGGTGCAATGATGCGCGGGCACTGGCAGGCTAAGAGCGTGGTCGTCAGCATATCGTCGGCAAGTCCGTGTGCCAGCTTGGCGCAGACATTGGCGGTCGCCGGGGCGATGAGCGCGAGATCAGCTTTTTTCGCCAGCTCGATGTGTTCCACTTCAAATTTAAAATTACGGTCAAAGGTGTCGGTCAGGCACTTATTGACCGTCAGGGTCTCAAAGGTCAGCGGTGTGATAAATTCCAGCGCATTTTTGGTCATAATCACGTGTACATCCGCGTGCTGTTTCTTCCAAAAGGGCGTTACAAGCCGTTTTGTATGCGGCGATTCCGCCGGTTACTCCCAAAATAATCGTTTTTCCAGTTAACATAATATATATCCTTTCGGTTTGTACTCTGGTTTTCTGGGTCATTTTCGAACAGCATAGCATCTGGAGGAAAAATTGTAAACCCTTTTTGGCTTCCGTTCTCTGCCAGATTTTTTGGTAAGCGCACATAACAGGAGAGGAAAGAAACATGTATTTTGTGAAAAGACAATAAAAAACAGTACATATTCTGGTAGAATTGTTGGTTGTATGTTGAAAAGTGATGTGATATAGTGTGAAAGTGTCTGCTGACTGTCCTGGTTTTCACTGGATGTGAACAGGGGCAGGCGGCAGCAGTTGTATTGTATCCCATAGAAAACAGGCACCGAACGTGCTGGCAGCAAATCCGCGGAAAGGGTAGAAGAAAGAAACTTCTGCCGGAATGTGCGTATCTGCATACGGATCTGTATCTGAGATGGAGAATCATACCGGAAGAGACGGGGAATTAAAATGCCCTGGCTCGCAGCTTTTCTGGATGGTATCGCCGGAAAGAACGGAATTTGTAAGGATTTTATGCACATGATATTGGCGCAGGTAAGCGGCAGTCTGGTGAACAGAAGGTGCAGCAGGTTTTTCGAACGGGAATAATAACAAGGAGGAAAATTTCATGAACACAACAAACAACACATCTAAACTTGTCATCTTAGGTCTTATGACCGGCATTCTTCTGCTGATGGCGTACACTCCCCTCGGATATCTGAATATTGGGCCGCTGGCGATTACATTTAATGTGATTCCGGTTGCGATCGCGGCGATCACACTGGGACCGGCAGGCGGCGCAGCGATCGGTGCAGTTTTCGGCATGACCAGCTTTTTACAGTGCATCGGCATCGGCGGCAGCAGTGCGATGGGCGCAATGCTTTTCAGCATTAACCCGTTTCTGGCATTTGTGCAGAGATTCGTTCCACGTATGCTGGATGGCCTTCTGTTAGGATACATTTTCCAGTTTGTACGCCGCAGAACCGATGTGTACATGGCAAGTCTGGTAACCGGATTCTGTTCCGCGTTTTTAAATACAGTTTTCTTTATGACGGCTTTGGTCGTTCTGTTTGGCAATACCGAATATATGCAGGGGCTGATCGGTGGAAAAAATATCATCCTGTTCGTATGCGGTTTCGTAGGAATCAATGCAGTATGCGAGATGGTATCGTCCACAATCCTCACCGGTGCAGTCGGTGCAGCGCTTTACCGGGCAAAATTTGTACCGGCTCTGGAGAAAAGCAGGGGGTAAGACAGTATGATTTTGGCATTGGATATCGGAAATACGAATGTGGTTCTCGGTTGTATTGCGGATGGGAAAATCCTCTTTACCGAGCGGATGGCGACAGACAGTGGGAAAACAGAGCTTGACTATGCGATTTCCCTGAAAATGGTGCTGGAGCTGCGGGAAATCAAGGTAAGTGAAATCACCGGCGCGATCATCGGTTCGGTAGTACCGCCGGTTACATCCCTGATGCGGGAGGCGATCCGCAAGGTGACGGGGCAGGAAGCCCTGGTCGTCAATGTGGATATGAATATCGGTCTGGAAGTGCTGATGGACAATCCGTCCTCCGTCGGTACCGATCTGATCGTCGGCGCCGTCGCGGGAATTAACCGGTATCCGGTGCCGCTCATTCTGATCGATATGGGAACGGCAACCACCATCTGCGTGGTGAATGAGAACAAGCAGTACATCGGCGGCATGATTCTGCCGGGAATAGGTGTATCGATGAATTCCCTGACCAGCCGTACCGCCCAGCTTCCGCGCATCAGCCTTGATCCGCCAAAGCGCCTGATCGGCAAGAATACGGTTGAATGTATGCAGAGCGGCGCGCTCTATGCAATGCGTCCTGCATCGACGGTATGGTAGACCGGATTCAGGAAGAGCTTGGACAGGAGGCAACTATCGTAGCGACGGGCGGGCTGGCGAAGCGGATCATTCCGCTGTGCCGTCACCACATCGAGCTGGATGATGAGCTGCTGCTGCGGGGCTTTGGATTATTTACGAGAAGAATAAATAAGGTCTGTGATTCTGATATGAAAAAAGCGGTTGGAGAGAGTCTAACCACTTTTTACTGTATAGGATAATCGAATCGCAAAAGAAAATCCCCGGTGTATACAGCACCAGGGATTTTTGCGTTTAAATATTTAAATTAATAGGTAATCTTCCGGCCTTCTTTTCTCCACTCACGGAACTGGGCTGCCGCTGAGAGCAGCAGGTCGCAGGAGGAGTTGAGGGCGGTCTCGACGGAATCCTGCACCACGCCGATGATAAATCCGACACCGATGACCTGCATGGCAACATCGCTGGAGATGCCAAACAAGGAGCAGGCAAGCGGAATTAAGAGCAGGGAACCACCGGCAACACCGGATGCGCCGCAGGCGGAAAGTGCCGACAGGACGCTTAAAATGATGGCGGTCGGAATATCCACCGGAATTCCCAGCGTATTGGCTGCCGCCAGCGTCATGACGGTGATGGTAACAGCCGCACCGTTCATATTGATGGTCGCACCGAGCGGGATGGTAACGGGTAGGTATTTTGTCCAGTCCATGTCCTCGCAGACTTCCATGTTGATCGGGATATTTGCCGCTGAGCTCCGGGTAAAGAAGGCGGTGACCGCGCTTCGTTTCAGACACTTGAAAATCAGCGGGAACGGGTTTTGGCGGATGCACCAGTATACGAGAATCGGGTTGGTCACGAAGTAGATAAACAGCATCGAGCCAACCAGCACGGCGAGAAGCCGTCCATATTCGGTAAATACCTGTAAACCGTTGGTGGATACAGTGTCAAACACAAGTCCGAGAATACCGAACGGGGCAAAGTTGATGATCCAGGTAACAACCTTGGACAGTGCCGCCGCAAAATTGTCCATAATTTCTTTCGTGCGTTCACTGGCGCCGCGCATCGCCACGCCGAAGAGAACCGCCCACGCCAGGATACCGATGTAGTTTGCCTCTGCGATGGAGGTGATCGGGTTCTTTACGACATTTAATAAAAGTGTCTGCAGGACTTCTGCGATTCCCTGCGGGGCAGAGGTTTCTTCTGCAGCCTGTGCAAGTGTCAGGGTGATCGGGAACAGTTTACTTGCGACGACCGCGATCACAGCGCCGAGCAGTGTGTTGAACAGGTAAAGGCAGACAACGGTGCGGATGATGCCGCCGTGGCTCTGCTTTGCCTGGCAGAGGGAACTGATAACAAGGAAAAATACGAGCAGGGGCGCAATGCCCTTTAATGCGTTGACAAATAGATTTCCAAGGATTGAGATTCCGACTGCCTGCGGAATCACCATTCCCAGAACAGCGCCGAGAATCATGCCGCCCAGAATTCGTTTAGGCAGGCTGATGGCTGTCCAGCGTTCATAGAGTGCTTTCATAAAATACATACTTCCTTTGTGATGATGAAATGGGGTTAACGAGTGTCGGGGAGCTGATTCAAATGTGCAGATGCAATATCTCCCGAATGATTCAACTGTCTGTGCAGCATCCGGCACAAAATCATGTAGATTCTATTATACAGGAGATAGGAAGAAAGGGAAAGTGCTTTTTATGGCAGAGTGATAGAAATAGAAAAATTTTTGCCCGTGTTCCGTGTGGCCAGTGGCAGAACTTGCAGTGGCGATAAGCGAAAAGAAACTTGTATTTCTATCTGCTCTATGTTATACTCATACCCGTTGCAAAGCCCGCAAAAACAAGGTCTTACAGGGCTGCCGCCGATTTCCGGCGTAAAATGAATCGAGTGTTCGTGACCTTCCACTCGTAAAACAAAACTAAAGGAGAATTGAATATGAAAGAAAACAACCTGAAAAACACGTATTTTCTGGCGTATGGCGCGGCGATCGCGGCCATCTACGTAGCGCTGACGATGGCATTCCAGCCGATCAGCTTCGGACCAGTGCAGTTCCGTATTTCGGAAGCACTCTGCATCCTGCCGTTCTTTACTCCGGCAGCGATTCCGGGACTCTTTGTCGGATGCTTTTTATCCAATCTGTTCTGCGGGGCAGCCGGACTGGATATCGTATTCGGAAGCCTGGCAACCCTGATCGGGGCAGTCGGCTCCTATGCGCTCCGCAAGAGTAAGGTTTTAGTATGTGTACCGCCGATCCTGGCCAACACGATCATTGTACCGTGGGTGCTCCGGTTTGCATACGGCTCTGAGGATCTGATTCCGTTCATGATGCTGACCGTCGGGATCGGCGAGGTGCTGGCAATCGGCGTGCTGGGAAGCATTCTTCTGGCGGCGTTAAACCGTTATAAAACCATGCTGTTCGGCAAGTGTCTGGCAACGGGACGCTAAGAAAAAGACATAACTTAAATGATATAAAAGATGCATGTTACAGACGGATCGCAGTGCGATGGCTGGCGTGTATCTTTTTTTTTGCCTTATATTGACAATTTCGTGTAAAGAAGTTAAATTAAAGGACGTGAAACACAATGCCTCGCGGTTCCATATCGTTTTTCTATGGCGTCTGCGAAAACAAAAACCGCCTGCGGCGGGGAAGGAATGCACAAATATGAGTGAGAATGTATATCAGATTGATTTTAATAAACCAGAATCCGTCCATTTCATCGGAATCGGCGGTATCAGCATGAGCGGACTGGCAGAGATTTTGATGGACGAGGGATTCACTGTGTCCGGCTCGGACGCACACCGGAGCTGACCGATAACCTGGAGGCGCGCGGCGCGAAGGTATATATCGGACAGAAAGCGGAGAATATCCAGGATGGCATCGATGTGGTAGTCTACACGGCGGCGATTCACCCGGATAACCCGGAATTTCAGGAAGTAAAACGGCGCGGCATCCCGATGTTGACCCGTGCGGAACTCTTGGGCGAGATGATGCGGAACTATAAAAATGCGATCGCGATTGCCGGAACACACGGCAAAACGACAACCACTTCGATGGTGACGGAGATTTTCTTGCAGGCGAAAAATGACCCGACGATCCGGTCGGCGGCATCCTTCCGGCGATCGGCGGAAATATCCGCGTTGGCGGACCGGAACTTTTTCGTGACAGAGGCGTGTGAGTATACCAACAGCTTCCTATCCTTCTACCCGACGATGGCGGTCATCCTTAATATAGAAGAAGACCATCTCGATTTCTTCAAGGATCTGGCGGATATCCGTCATTCCTTCAAGCTGTTTGCCGAGCGCGTACCGGCTCAGGGCGCGATTGTCATCAACGGCGATATCGAGAACTATCAGGAGATCATAGAAGCGGCAAAAGGCAAGGTTATTACTTTTGGTCACAGCCGCGGCAACGATTACAGTGCCGGTGATATCCAGTATGACGATTACGCGCATCCGTCCTTCGATCTTTATATCGGCGGTGAGAAGAAAGAGCGCCTGACGCTCGGTGTGGCAGGTGAGCACAATGTATACAATGCGCTGGCAGCCATCGCTGTTTCCTTGGAAAATGGCATCTCCATGGACGCCATCCGCGTGGGACTGGCACATTTTACCGGAACCAACCGCCGGTTCGAAAAGAAGGGTGAGGTAAATGGATTTACCATCATCGACGACTATGCGCATCATCCGCATGAGATCGAGGCTACCTTAAAGACGGCGCAGAACTATCCACACAAGACACTCTGGTGCATCTTCCAGCCGCACACCTACACGCGGACGAAGGCATTTCTGCCGCAGTTTGCCGAGGCGCTCTCACTGGCAGATAAAGTCATTCTGGCGGATATCTACGCGGCGCGCGAGACGGACACGCTCGGCATCAGCTCAGAGGATATCGTGAAACTTCTAAAAGAAAAAGGAAAAGAAGCATGGTATCTGCCGACGTTCGATGAAATAGAAAAATTTGTCATGGAACATTGTACACAGGGCGACCTGTTGATAACCATGGGCGCCGGAGACGTTGTAAATGTAGGGGAAAACCTCCTTGCGAAATAGATGCACTCCGAGTGTACATATAGTTATCCACATTATCCACATAGTTTTCAACATATTATGTAAAGGAACTATGTGGATTTTTTGCGCCTAAATGCGGAAATGGGGAAATGCCGAAAATGTTGATAAAATAAGGATTTTGTCGGAGGAAAGGTTATTTTTTGAGGATTTTTGAAGGCTTTTTCCACATTATCCACATTATCCACAATCAAAATAGTGGAAAAATTGGTCTAAAAGTGTCGGCCGCGAACCATAATTAGGAGTATTTCTTTTTAAAAAAAGGTATGTTATGATAGGAACAGACGCAGTGAGCCTGTGATAAATGGATGAAAACTGTCTTGTCCGGAGCAAAATTGTGGAAAAGTCCGGAAACAAAATCAAAACAGTGGAAAAGTAAGAAAACAGGAAGATTTAGATGGAACAAATAGAGAATATTTCAAAATAAAAGTAAAATACAGCAGTTTGAATGCTTCACACAGCCGCAGGCTGCTGATAGATAAATGGTAACAGGAAATATGAGGACACAGAATGGCTGAGAGGGAAGTTAGAAGATGGGAATAGGACTCAAAAACCGGCTGGCGGTGGGCGCGACGCCGGTTCCGGACGTATTTATTGATACATATATGGCGGGAGCCAGTGGAGAATATGTGAAGGTATATCTGTACCTGATCCGCCACCAGCAGGAGGAAGTCTCGATCGGACAGATCGCGGACGCGCTCAACCACACGGAGGCGGACGTGCAGCGCGCGCTGGCATACTGGCAGAGAGCCGGGGTGCTGGGAACGGAAGTCGGTGAAGAGGCACAGCGATCGTTTCAGGAGATGCCGGGACAGCAAATTTCACCGGTTTCCGCTTCAACGGAATCCCTGGCAGGTGCTGGTTCCTTTGCGCCATCTGCAAAACTGCCGCGCGGGAAGCCGCAGCCTGCGATATGTCACGCCTGACCTCGGATGAGTCGTTTAAGCAGCTCATTTATATTGCCCAGCAGTATTTAAACAAGCTGCTCACACCGACGGACTGCCAGATTCTTGGAAATCTCTATTCGAATCTGGGATTTTCCGGGGAATTGCTGGAATACCTGATTGAGTACTGCGTGCAGAACCACCACACCAGCCTGCGCTATATGGAAAAGGTGGCGCTCGGCTGGCATAAGCGCGGCATCAAGGATGTGGAACAGGCGAAAGCAAGCGGCAGGGGCTACACGAAGGGTTCATTCGCGGTTATGCGGGCGATGGGGCTTTCGGACCGGAGCCCGGCGGAGGTCGAGAGTGAATTTATCGAAAAATGGTTCTGGGAGTACGGTTTCACGCGCGAGCTGATCGTCGAGGCGTGCAGCCGCACGATCCGGCAGATACATAAACCGTCGTTTGACTATGCAGACAAGATCCTGCGGGATTGGAAAAATGCCGGGGTCAAGAGCTTCCGGGATGTGTCAGAGCTAGATAAAAACGGAAGGAAGAAGGCGGGGCGAAGCGCCGGCAGGCGTCTGCAGGCAGCAGCCGTTCTTCCAACCGGTTCCACAATCTAGAGGAACACGGATATGATTACGACGAGATGGTATGGAGCATGATAAACGGAGCGCAGAAGACAGGAGGGGACGATGGCACTCAGTAATTCGCAGTATGAATCGATCATGCGTGTTTATAACCGGACACAGCTTCAGAAGAAACATGAGCTGGACGCGCGGGTTGATGAGGTCTATGAGAAAATACCGGCGGTCGGGAGATGAACGACGCGATCGCCGCCGCGGCGGTCAAGAGCGCGAAAGAGCTTCTGGCGGGCGATGCGGACGCGGTGAAACGTTTGCGAGGGACAATCGCAGACCTGAAAGAGCAGCGCCAGGTGCTGATGAGCGCCTACGGCTATCCGGCGGACTATCTGGAGATGCAGTATAATTGTCCGGACTGTAAGGATACCGGGTACAAAGACGGCATAAAATGCCACTGTTTCCGTCAGCGGGAGATCGATCTGTTATACGCCCAGTCGAATATCCGGGAAGTGCTGGAGCGGGAGAATTTTTCTCATTTTTCTTATGATTATTTTGATGACACGAAGATCGATCCGCGTAGCGGCAAGACTGCCCGCGCGTATATGGAGCAGGTGACGGCGTTCTGCCACCGCTATGTGGACGGATTTAAAGAAGAAAAGGGAAATATTTTATTTACCGGAAAAACGGGGCTTGGAAAGACGTTTTTAAGCAACTGCATCGCGAAAGAGCTGATTGAGCGCTGTTTCAGCGTCGTGTATCTCCCAGCGGTGGAGATGTATGAGATATTTTCAAGGGACCGCTTCGCAAATGATGCGACCGATGAGGATCGCGACCGCTCCCAGTATTTATTAGAGTGCGATCTGCTGATCATCGACGATCTGGGGACGGAACTGGTGAATACGTTTACGACTTCCCAGCTCTTCTATGTGGTCAACGAGCGCTTAAACCGGAAGAAAGGCACGATCATTTCCACCAATCTGCCGGTCAATGAGATGCGCGACGAGTTTACCGACCGCGTCATGTCACGGATCATAAGCCAGTATCAGATCATTCCGCTCTACGGCGAGGATATCCGGATACGAAAAAAGCTGGAAAACCGGTAATGGGTTGACTTATAAGGGACATAATGATATAAAAGAGACGTTAGAATGCGCTAACACATACAAAAAAGCGAATTAACAGAGAGTAAACAGGCTGGAGGAAAATGGAAAATGCTGTACGAAGAGAAAATCATTGAGACGATACCGGTAGGTCCGCTGGGACTGATTCCATTAAAGGGATGTGAGGAACTGGTAGGCAAGGTAGACAAATATCTGGTGGACTGGAGAAATGAGCGCGAGAGCGAGCACAAGACGTCGATCGCATTTTCAGGTTATCAGAGAGACTCCTACATCATCGGGGCAAACACACCGAGATTTGGTTCCGGCGAGGCAAAGGGCGAGATCAAGGCGTCGGTGCGCGGCGATGATCTGTATCTGATCGTGGATGTCTGCAACTACAGCCAGACATATTCTCTGTGCGGCATGGTAAACCATATGTCCCCGGATGATCATTATCAGGATCTGAAACGTGTCATTGCGGCAGCAGGCGGAAAGGCACGCCGTATCAACGTAATCATGCCGTTCCTGTATGAGAGCCGCCAGCATAAGCGCTCCGGCCGTGAGTCCTTAGACTGCGCGCTGGCACTGGAAGAGCTGGTAGATATGGGCGTTGACAATATCATTACCTTTGACGCTCACGATCCGCGTGTCCAGAACGCGATTCCGCTCAAGGGTTTTGAGACCGTTCAGCCGATTTACCAGTTTATCAAATATCTGCTGAAAAATGAGAAAGAGCTGGAGATCGACAGCGATCACATGATGGTCATCAGCCCGGATGAGGGCGGTATGTCCCGCGCTGTATTCTTCTCCAATGTGCTGGGACTCGACATGGGTATGTTCTACAAACGCCGCGACTACTCTACCATCATTGACGGACGCAACCCGATCGTTGCCCATGAGTTCTTGGGATCCAGCGTAGAGGGCAAGGATGTCCTGATCATCGATGATATGATCTCCTCTGGCGAGAGCATGTTAGATGTAGCGAAGGAATTAAAGAGCCGCAAGGCGAGAAAGGTATTCGTATGCGCGACCTTCGGTCTGTTTACCAACGGACTGCAGAAGTTTGACGAGTACTATGAGAACGGTCTGATCGACCGCGTCGACCACCAACCTGATATACCAGACACCGGAGCTTCTCTCCAGACCGTACTATATCAGCGTCGATATGAGCAAATATATCGCTCTCATCATCGATAACCTGAACCACGATGCCTCCTTAAGCGAGCTGTTAAATCCGACTGGACGTATCAATAAGCTGCTGGCGAAGTATCGGGCGGGAATACGGGACTAAAAATAGACCTTTAAAATAGAAACAAAAAGAACGTCATTTTCGGACCAATACATGTCAGAAAATGGCGTTCTTTTAATGTCATAGGAAACAGGCGATGTCACGGTTATGTATGAAAAGAGTCCTACAACCGCACTTCATGCACCGCAGCGCCTTCTTCCTTCAGCACCCGCATCTCCCTCTCATGACAAGTAAATACAAGAATCTGCCCGGAATAGGCGGTTGGCAGCCATTTGAGGACGGTTCTCAGGCGCTCGTCGTCGTAGAGGACGAAGCTGTCGTCAAAGATGAGCGGCAGCCGGTCTGCATCGCCCTGGATAAAGTGGGCGGCGGCGAGGCGCAGCGCCAGATAGATCTGGTCGGCGGTGCCGCTGCTGACCTGTTCAAGCGGGATCAGCTTCCGGCGGGTGTTTAAAAACGCATTCAGGTTCTCATCGATGCTGATGCTGGAATAAATTCCGCCGGTAATTCCAGCGATCAGGTCGGACGCAGTCTTATTTAAGTACAGGCCGAAAGAATCCCGGATGGTCGTGGAAAGCTCTTTTAAGGTATCAAGCGCCAGATCCACGGAGGCGATCTCCTGATGGATGCGCTCATTTTCATTTAAAATGTGTTTGAGCGCCGCTGCCGGTCTTTGCAGGCGGATAGGTGCTCCAGCTTTTTCTCTAACTCCCACTGGACGCGCTGTTGTTCCTCGATGACAAGGCTGCAGTCATTCTGCTTTGCCATCAGTGCCGAGATCTGTTCGGAACGTTTTACCAGTGAATCCTCCGAGTTTGCAACGGCGTGGCAGAGTGTGATGAAGCGGTCCAGCCGCTGGGACAAAAGCTTCATGGATTCATCTGAAATCTTGGATTCGCCCAGGTGGCGGCGCAAAATCTCCGATAAAACAGAGGCACTTTTCTCCGCCTCCTGCCTGCGGCGGCTCCGGTGCCGTGTGACGCAGATTCCCAGCATGAGAAGCACAAGAGCGGCGCCTCCAAAGATGAGGGCGGTGGGACCAGCTCCCAGCCACGGGGACGGAAGCGGGAAGAACGCCAGATATCCGCAGTATGCCGCGCAGATAGCGCAAATTGCCGCTGTGACAAAGAAAACACCTGGAAAACCGGGCTCCCTTGCTGGAAGAAGACGCCTGTGCATGCTGATAGTCCTGGTAGAGTGTTTCAGCCTGACTGCGGTACGCCTCGATGGACGCCTCGTCCGTAAAGGAAAACTCATCCAGTACCTGACGGCTCTTCTGCAGCCGGTCGGATAAATCTTCTTTTTCTATTTTCTGATGTTCCAGTTCATTTCGGACCGAGTCACGCAGTTTTGAGTATTCCTGTAACTGATTCTCATATTTTGGCGAAGAAAGCTCGCGTTCCAGCGCGCGGATCTCGCTAAGAAGGGAGGTATAGTTGACCGAAGCCTCCGGGCTTAACTGGGATTCAAATTGTTTGCGCTGATTTTTCAGATAGGCGGTCGCCTTAGTGATATTGAGCGCCATATTGCCAGAGGTATTCATGTTAGCAATATAGTTTTTCAGTTCTGAAACCATGCCTTCATCGGTCGCACTCTTTAACTGGCTGATGCTGATGGTGTTGTTGTACATGGTTTCACTCATGCCGCCCAAAATTTCCTGCAAAACGGCGCGGCCGTCCGGTTCCTCGCGTCCGGTCGTCTCGTTGATGACGGTAAATTCCTTCTTATTTTTCTGGAACGAGCGCTCGATCCGGTAAATGGTGCCGTCGTCGGATTCAAGCCGGAGCTGCCCCTCGTAGGTGCCGCTGTTTTCCCACGGCTCATATTTGCTGTAGATGTCGTTTCTGGCGGCGCGCCCCCTCTGACGCTCGATGCCGAAGAGCATGCCGCGGATAAAGGTGTGGATTGTGGATTTGCCAGCTTCATTTTTACCGTAAATGACGTTTAACCCGTCCTCAAAGGAGACGGCTGTGTCATGAAATTTTCCAAACCCACTGATATAAAGATCAAGAAAACGCATGGAAGCTAACTCCTTTCATCGGTGGTGAGAAGCAGGGCGTGGATGCCGTAAAACAGCGCCTTTTTCTCCACCGGACTCATGTCCGGTTTTTTCAGTGCCTGGATGTAAAAGCCGATCATATCGCTTGGATGCTCGGCAAACAGGGCGGAAAAATCGTATTGCGGTTCCGTCTCATCGATGATATCCGCGATGCGGAAACGCAGCTTTAAGGCGTCCAGATCGAAGGAAATATCGGGATCGCGCATGCCCTGCACCTTGAAGCGGAAAATATTGTCATTGCCGCGCTGTTCGATCTCATGGGCGATTTTTAAGTAAAGCTCCGTGTTGGTCGTATCCGGCGTGACGCGGACGATGAGCGGGATGTAGCGGAGCTTCGCCATCGGAATAAAGTCCAGTGTCGTTACCTGACAGCTTTCCGGGTCGATCTCGCCGTAAAGGATGCCGTGCCTGCCGGTCTCGGTCTTATCAAGCGGTTCCGGGGAACCGCAGTATGCCATCTTTTGTCCAGTAGGATCTCTGGCCTGTGGATGTGCCCCAGTGCGATATACGAAAATCCGGAGGAAGCCAGCGCCGCCCGGTCGATCGGGACGTGGTTCGCGTCGCCGCCGTGCCCCAGCAGAATATGGATTTTCCATCCTCCGGCGCTTCAAGAGCATCGAGGCGCGGCTCCGGGATCTCCGCAGTATAGTAAGAAAAGCCGGTCACCTCGGTGTTGATATCCTCAAAATAGACGGATGAGACATCCTCACTTTCCAGAAACGTCACGTTGGAAGCCCAGGAAAAGCTTAAAACGGCGGAATTTTTGCGGATCCGGTCGTGATTGCCCGCGATGATGACAACCTGTGTCTGCGGGATCGTGGAAAACAGGTAATTGACCTCTTTCAGGTCGCGCAGCAGCGGCTGGCGGTGGAACAGATCCCCCGCGATGAACAGGCAGTCCACGCGCAGTTCTTTTGCCTTGGCGATGATGGCGGTAAACGTATCGCGGATATCGCGGCTGCGCTCCCGGCTCCACGGCTTGTCGCTGTCCGGGGACATGCCCCAGTGGATATCGCCGGTATGGATAAATTTCATATTCTCTCCCCCTTTCAGGAGTCTGTCGCTCCGTATGTACATATTGAAATAATAATAGAAAAGGGACTGCTGCAAATAGCAGAAAGCAGATTCCAGTATTTGCGACAGTCCCATAGTTGCTTGTTGTTTACAGTTCACAGTTGTTTACGGTTCTCGGAACGGGATGACATCACGGATGTTGGAAACGCCGGTTAAGTACATCACGCAGCGCTCGAATCCAAGACCAAATCCGGAGTGTCTTGCGGAACCGTATTTACGCAGATCCAGATAGAAATCGTAGTCCTCCTTCTTGAGTCCAAGCTCGTCCATACGCGCCTCTAACTTTTCTAAGCTGTCCTCACGCTGGCTGCCGCCGATGATCTCGCCAATGCCCGGTACGAGACAGTCCATCGCTGCAACGGTCTTGCCGTCCTCGTTCATCTTCATGTAGAATGCCTTGATCTCCTTCGGATAATCGGTAACAAAGACCGGTTTCTGGAAGATCTTCTCGGTTAAGTAGCGCTCATGCTCGGTCTGTAAGTCACAGCCCCAGAATACCTTGTAGTCGAATTCGTCGTTGTGCTCTTCGAGGATGCGGACAGCCTCGGTGTAGGTTACACGGCCGAACTCGGAATTTAATACGTGGTTTAAGCGGTCAAGGAGTCCCTTGTCGATGAACTGGTTGAAGAAATTCATCTCTTCCGGTGCGTGCTCTAAGACGTAGCGGATGACATATTTTAACATATCCTCGGCAACTTCCATGTTGTCGTTCAGATCCGCAAATGCCATCTCCGGCTCGATCATCCAGAACTCTGCTGCATGACGGGTCGTGTTGGAGTTTTCTGCACGGAAGGTCGGTCCGAAGGTGTAGATATTGCGGAATGCCATCGCGTAGGTCTCGCCGTTTAACTGACCGCTGACAGTTAAGTTAGTTGGTTTTCCGAAGAAATCCTGGGAGTAGTCAACCGTGCCGTCGTCCTTTTTCGGAACATTGTTCAGATCCATCGTGGTAACCTGGAACATCTCACCGGCGCCCTCGCAGTCACTTGCGGTAATCAGTGGAGTGTGGACATACACGAAATCGCGCTCCTGGAAATACTGATGGATCGCGTAAGCTGCCAGGGAACGTACACGGAACACAGCCTGGAAGGTGTTAGTTCTCGGACGCAGGTGGGAGATGGTACGCAGATACTCAAGGCTGTGGCGTTTCTTCTGAAGCGGATAATCCGAAGCGGACGGTCCCTCAACGGCTACCTCGGTCGCCTGAATCTCGAACGGCTGCTTTGCCTCCGGGGTCGCAACCAGGGTACCTTTTACGATAATGGATGCGCCTACGTTTAACTTGGAGATCTCCGCAAAATTCGGCATTGTATCATGGTAAACAACCTGAAGCGTCTCAAAGTAGCTGCCATCGCTCACAACGATGAAGCCAAAGTTCTTGGAACCGCGCACGCTTCGTACCCAGCCGCCGATCTGAACTTCTTTGTCCAGATACGTCTCTCTGGAACGGTAAATTTCTCTTACAGTGGTTAAATTCATCTCAGTAAACTCCTTATTTTGCAAAATAAACTTTCTCATGCGGACTGCCCTGCAGTGTGCAGACCGTGTTTAACTTTCATTATACTGTATTTTTCTTGTAGATTCAAGGGACGGAGGGAAATTTGCGAGGGGAAGAAACCTGCCCGTATAAAAAGTGACAGCTTTAAAAATTAACAGAAACAAATGCAAAAACAGAAGGAAAGGGCAGAAAACAAGCTGGGTATTGTGACAACTCTGTGAATACTTGTTTTACAGAGACAAATGCCCGGTGTTAGAATGGGGATGAAGAAAGAAAACCGCGGAATACTTTCAAAGAGTCTATCAAACGGAAAGGGTGTAGACAGAAGAATTATGACTGAACTTGACGCAAATAAAAAAGCGGAAGAGCTTCTGAAAGGTGCGTACGATTTACATGTACATTCATCGCCCTCTGTTTTTCCGAGAGAATTGGATGGATTCCAGTTGATCCGGGAGGCAGACGCGGCAGGAATGGCGGGAGTGATGCTGAAAAGTCATTATGAATCAACGGCTTTACGGGCAGAACTGATCAACCGTTACAGCGGCTGTAAGGCGAAAGCGTATGGCGGGCTCTGCCTCAACTGCCCGGCGGCGGCTTGAATGTATACGCGGTGAAAAAATGCATTGCGGGCGGGGCAAAAATTGTATGGATGCCGACCCGGGATGCGAAAAACAGCCAGTATTCGGAAACATGGAGGGAGATTTCTTCGACCGCAGGGGTATTACCATTCTGGAACAGGATGGAACATTAAAAGAATGCGTCTACGACATCATGGATGCTATCAAGGAAAAAGACGCATTTCTGGCAACAGGACATATCAGCCCGGAGGAATCCCTGATTTTATGCGGGAAGGACGGAAGGTCAATATGATTTTGACACATCCAGAGTTTCCAAAAGGACGAGGATAGGAAGAACGATCAGGCGGAACTGGCGAAGCTGGGGGTTGTGATTGAGAAGAACTGGTTCAATCTGGCACAGAAAAGTGTGATGCCGGAAGAGATGGCAGAGACGATTCGGACCGTCGGAAGCGGACACGTATATCTGGCAACAGACCGCGGGCAGAAAGGGCGCCGACACCCGTTTCGGAATTGAAACGGTTTATCGCCGTGATGCTGACCTGTGGGATTGCGGAAGCACAGATACGGGACATGGTTCAGAAGGTACCGGAAGAAATTGTATGCAGATAAATTTATATAAATGCACATTTTTTAGAAGGAGGATTTTACATTATGAGGAAAGACAGAGTATTGGCGGGGCATTAGCAGCAGTGACAGCGTTCAGCATGACAGCGTGCGGCGGCGGACAGGCAGGTGGCACCACACAGGCAGCGGCGGCAGGAACACAGGCGGCAGTCGAGAACACCGCTAACCCGAATGCCGAGACAACACTCAGCATCGGTTATACGACCGCAGCAAACGCGGATGATCCGTATCACTTTACTGCAACCAAGTTCAAAGAGATCGTGGAAGAAATCCGAGGGTAGAATTGCAGTCAACCTGTATGCGAGCAGTCAGCTTGGTTCCGAGCCGGAGATGTGGGAAGGCATGCAGACCGGAACATGCGACATGGCAGTCATGACAAATGCATATGTTTCTTCTTATGTACCGGCAAACGGCGCACTGGATCTTCCGTTCATTTTTAGCGATCTGGCACAGGCACGTGAGATCGTAGACGGCGATTTCGGTCAGTCCCTGATCGACAATATGGACGGAACAGGCGTTACATGCCTTGCATTTTCTGAGGGCGGATTCCGTCAGTTGTGTACAAAGGACAAAGAAATCAAAGCACCGTCCGATTTGAATGGACTGAAGATCCGCTGCATGGAGACAAAGATCTACCTGTCTGCTTATAAGGCGCTGGGTGTAAATGCAACCCCGATGGCATGGGGCGAGCTTTTAACCGCTCTGCAGCAGGGTACCGTAGATGGCTGTGACGCACCGTTAAGTGTATTATATACCAACGGTTTCCCGGATATCTGCAAATACATTGATAATGTAAACCTGTTCTATTCTCCACTTCCGGTATGTATTTCTACCAGTGTATAGTCCTTATCTGAGGGAAGATCAGGCGATCTTAAAAGAAGCAGCACAGGAAGCAGCCAAAGAAACACGTGAAAACAATGATGCAACCGCTGAAAAGATGGAGTCGGATCTGACGTCTCAGGGCATGACGATTGTATCCTCTGAGGATGTAGATACAGAGGCATTCCAGAGTGCCGTACAGCCGTGCTATGACGAGATGGAATCCTACATCGGTTCTGAGTGGGTGGATCAGATTAAATCCCTGACCGGCACGGAGGGTTGATTGCAGAAAGAGGGTTTGACAGCATGAAAAAATTACAGCAGGTTTCAGACATAATTAATAAGTGCGTCAGTTACATAGGAATGGTGATTTTTATTATCCTGATTGTTGCCTGTGTGGCACAGGTGTTTTTCCGCTTCATTCTGAATAATTCACTGTCCTGGAGCGAAGAACTTGCCCGGTACTGCTTTATCTGGATGCATATGCTGGGTGCTTCCTTGTTGATTGAGGGAAGCGGACATGCTACAGTAACAGCAATCCTGGATCTGATGCATGGAACACTTCGAAAAATTGTCGATATTATCATTGAATTAGTTATCTTTTTTGATGGAACCGTAATGCTGTATGCAGGCTTAAAGCTTGCGTACAGCTCCAGAACCAACTTGAGTACCGCGCTTTCTGTCCCGATGTGGTGTATCAATTCCTCCGTGGCAGTCGGCGGAATCCTTCTGATGTTCCAGGCATTTGTAGCGATTGCGATGATCGTATCAGCGACAGAGAGAAAGGAGGATAAACCGGTATTATGACACTTGTATTAGTAGTATTATTTGGTCTGATGCTTTTAGGCATTCCGGTTGCATTTGCAATCCTTTCTGCCGGAATGGCATATCTGGCGACAACGGGAGGAAGTATGCTGGTAGTCGCACAGCGGCTGATTTACGGGCTTAACTCCTTCACACTGCTTGCAGTCCCACTGTTTATCTTGGTAGGAAACCTGATGGATTTCGGTGGTATTTCCAAACGTCTGACCGATTGGGCGAAGAGTATTTTAGGCTGGCTTCCGGGCGGACTTGGAATTGTAACCGTATTCAGTTGTGCGATCTTTGCAGCGCTGACGGGCTCCGGTCCGGCGACGGTAGCAGCGATTGGTTCAATTATGCTTCCTTCCATGCTGAAGGCAGGTTATTCCAGAGAAACGAGCGCGGGGTTAGTTGCATCGGCAGGTGCATTGGGACCAATCATTCCTCCGAGTATTCCCATGATTATTTATGGAGTTACAATGAATCTTTCAATTCCGGCAATGTTTATGGCAGGGGTTGTCCCAGGACTTGTTATCGCACTGGCGTTATCGTTAGTCAATGTCGTATTCGCATACAGGAATCCGGAGGTTCTGAAACATGCGAAGACGATGAAGTTTGATTTTAAAGAATCCATGAAATTGTTCTGGAAAGCGCTGGGCGCTCTGGGACTTCCGGTTCTGATTCTGGCGGTATTTATGGCGGTAGCTTTACACCAACCGAATCCGCAGCGGTCGGCATTGTTTATGCGCTGATTCTGGGTTTTGCATTGAAAGAACTGAAAGTAAAAGATTTACCGAAGATCCTGATCAATTCCCTGAAAACATCGACAATGGTCAATTTCATCATCGCGGCGGCGTCCCTGTTCTCCTGGGTTGTATCGAAATCCCAGATCGGAACTGCGATCTCCAATGCATTTATCAGCTTCGTAGGCGGCAGCCAGGCACTTTATCTCTTCGTGCTAGTTGTAGTGCTCTTAATTGTAGGCTGTCTGATGGATAACGTAGCGGCAACTCGATTCTGGCACCAATTTTAATTCCGGTTGGAATTGCACTTGGATGTAATGAACTCCACATCGGTATGCTGTTCTGTATTTGCCTGGTAGTTGGATTTGTAACACCTCCGTTTGGATATAATCTGTTTACGGCGGTTTCGATTTCAGGCTTGAATTTCAAACAGATTGTAAAGGGAGCGCTTCCGTTCCTTTTGACGGAAATATTGCTTCTGTTTGTATTTGCATATGTACCGGAATCATCACATGGCTTCCGAGACTAATGGGTACGGATACTAAGTATTAGAAAAATACGTAAGAAAAAGGGGCTGTGAAAAGACAGCAGAAGAGACTTGAAAGGTCAATGCGCTGTTTTTTTACGGCTCCTTTTGTTAGAATAAGAAAATAGATAGAACTGAGAACTGGCGGAGGAAACAATGAAAATAGGATTCGAAGTTTTTTTGGTGGTAGCCAGAGAAATGAGTATTACAAAAGCTGCAAATGAGCTTCATATTACACAGCAGTGCGCCAGCGATCATATAAAGAGGCTGGAAAAGAGTATAATGTCGTGTTGTTTGAGCGGCGTCCCAAATTCCGTCTGACGCAGGCTGGCGAGATCATGCTTCATAACCTGTTAAATATCCAGATTATGGAGACGAGTATGAGCAGGAGCCTGGCGGGGATAGCGGAGGGGACGGTGGGCGGTTTTACCTTGGGAATCAGTACATCCCGCGCCGATCATACTGCCCCGTGTGCTGCCGCGATATTACCAGTGTTACCCGAAGGTAAATATATCCTTTACGGAGGAGGACACACAGATTCTGGAGGAACGCCTGCTGAACGGACAGGTGGATTTATTTATCGGGGTCAATACGTCGCCGCATCCAGATTATAAGATCCAGACTCGACGACGGACGAGATCATCCTGGTTATCTCCGCCAAGCTTTTGAGGCGGGAATTTACCGAGCAGGAGATCCGGCAGATGGAGGATGGGATTGATTTGAAACGATTTTCAAATATTCCGTTTACGCAGAGTTTCAAGACTGGAAAAGTCAACCATGCGATCCAGGAATATCTGGACAGTTATAATGTAAAGCTCAATGTCATCTATAACATCAGTGACAGTGAGACGCAGATTCTGCTCTGCGCGTCCGGCATCTGTGCGGCGCTGTGCCCGAAAATGCTGCTGGCAGCTGCTTACCGTCACAATCAGACCTGTAAACCGGAGGATGAACTCTATATGTTCCCGATCCGGAACCTGGGACGGGAGTTGAAGATCGAGCTGGTCAGCCATCGGAATGCGATGCATCCGATGTATATACAGGACTTTGTCCATATCTTACAGGAGGAGTTGCCGCGGATTGCAGATTCGATGAGTCTGGAAGAATTGAGAAAGAGTATACAGTAAAAAAGCCTTGAATCGGAAATGCTTTTGAGTCAAAAGTGTCTCTGATTCAGGGCTTTTTTCAGTTCACGGGAGGTTCACTCTCAGATTCCACATCCCGGAATTACGAAAATATTATGTAAAAGGAACGAAAAATGTCGGAAAATGTACAAAATTGGGACAAATTCTATTAAAAATTTGTTCACTATTTTCGTGAAGTATGTTATAATAAAAACAGGTTTAAAATACACATTATATGTGAGCATCGAGGGGTGATATCGTGATTAAAAAGGAAATGATAGCTATGCTGCTGGCAGGCGGACAGGGCAGTCGTCTGGGTGTCTTAACTCAAAAAGTAGCAAAACCTGCGGTTTCTTTCGGAGGAAAGTATCGAATCATCGATTTTCCGTTAAGTAACTGTATCAATTCGGGAGTGGACACGGTAGGCGTTCTGACCCAGTATCAGCCGCTGCGGCTGAATGCACATATTGGAATCGGTATTCCGTGGGATCTGGACCGCAACGTAGGTGGTGTGACGGTACTTCCGCCGTATGAGCGGAGCAAAGGAAGCGATTGGTACACCGGTACGGCGAACGCGATCTACCAGAACCTGGAATACATGGAAACATACAATCCAGAATATGTTCTGATTCTTTCCGGCGACCACATTTACAAAATGGATTACGAGGTAATGCTGGACTATCACAAAGCAAACAATGCGGATGTGACGATCGCGGCGATGCAGGTTCCGATGGAGGAGGCAAGCCGTTTCGGTATCGTTATAACCGATGACAACAACCGCATTACGGAGTTTGAGGAGAAACCGGCGAATCCGCGCAGCAATTTAGCTTCCATGGGTATTTACATATTCAGCTGGAAGGTGCTCAAGGAAGCGCTCATCAAGCTCTCGGACGAGCTGGATGTGACTTTGGAAAGCACATTATCCCGTATTGCCATGCAGCTGGAAAACGTATCTTCGCATACGAGTACAACGGCTACTGGAAAGATGTCGGAACTCTTGGCTCCTACTGGGAAGCAAATATGGAGCTGATCGACATCATTCCAGAGTTCAACCTGTATGAAGAATACTGGAAGATTTACACGAAGAGCGATATTATTCCCCCACAATTTATATCGGAGCAGTCCAAGATAGAGCGCAGTATCATCGGCGAGGGCACCGAGGTATACGGCGAAGTCATTAACTCGGTCATCGGAGCAGGCGTTACGATCGGAGCAGGTGCGGTGATCCGTGATTCGATCATCATGAAGGGCACGACGATCGGCGCTGGCACGGTTGTGGATAAGGCGATCGTAGCGGAGGACGTTACCATCGGTGAGAATGCCGAGGTCGGCGTCGGAGAATATGCCGAGAGCAAGTACGACAAGAAGGTATATCAGTTCGATCTGGTAACGATCGGAGAGCGCTCCGTGATACCGGATGGAGTGAAGATAGGACGGAACACAGCGATTTCCGGCGTGACGACGGCAGAAGATTATCACGGCGGCGAGCTGGAGAGCGGCGATTATATCATAAAGGCAGGTGGAATACAATGAGAGCGATCGGGATTGTTTTAGCTGGCGGCAACAGCAAGAGAATGAGAGAATTATCCAATAAGAGAGCCATCGCAGCGATGCCTATCGCAGGCAGCTACCGCAGTGTCGATTTTGCTCTGAGCAATATGAGCAATTCCCATATCCAGAGTGTGGCTGTACTGACGCAGTACAACTCCCGTTCCCTGAATGAGCACTTGAGTTCTTCCAAGTGGTGGGATTTCGGACGTAAGCAGGGCGGCATGTATGTATTCACACCGACGATCACGGCAGAGAGCAGCGACTGGTACCGCGGTACCGCAGATGCGCTGTATCAGAACCTCGATTTCTTAAAGAAAAGTCATGAGCCGTATGTGGTCATTGCAGGCGGCGACTGTGTCTATAAATTGGATTACGGCAAGGTACTGGAGTATCATATTGAAAAGAAAGCGGATATTACCGTAGTATGCAAGGAGATGCCTCCGGAGGAGGACGTTACCCGCTTCGGTCTGGTGAAGTTAAACGATGACGGACGTATCACAGATTTTGAGGAAAAACCGATGCTGGCGACCTCCAGCATGATCTCCTGCGGTATCTATGTAATCCGCCGCCGTCAGCTCATCGAACTTCTGGAGCGCTGTGCAGCAGAGGATCGGTATGATTTTGTTACCGATATTTTAGTCAGATATAAGAACCTCAAACGCATTTACGCGTATAAGTTAGGAACTTACTGGAGCAACATCGCTTCGGTTGATTCGTACTACAAGACGAACATGGATTTCCTAAAACCGGATGTACGCCACTATTTCTTCAAGGAATACCCGGAGATCTACTCCAAGGTAGATGATCTTCCGCCGGCAAAATACAATCCGGGTGCAAATGTCAAGAACAGCCTGGTATCCAGCGGCTGTATCTTAAATGGTACGGTGGAGAACTCGGTTCTGTTTAAGAAGGTATATGTAGGCAATAACTGTATCATCCGGAATTCTGTTATTTTAAATGATGTTTACATCGGGGACAATACAGTGATTGAGAATTGTATTGTAGAGAGCCGTGATACGATCCGCGCCAACACGACGCACATCGGTACGCCGGAAGATGTAAAGATTGTCATTGAGAAGAACGAGCGGTTTACATTATAGGGTACATCAAAGAACAGACGGAAGGGGTAAATGGGTATGCAGATTACAGACGTAAGAGTGCGGCGGATAGAGAAGGAAGGTAAGATGAAAGCCATCGTATCCATCACACTTGACAATGAATTTGTGGTTCATGATATCAAGGTTATTGAGGGAGAGAAAGGACTTTTTATTGCTATGCCGAGCCGTAAGGCTGCGGATGGAGAATACCGGGATATTGCCCACTCCGATTAATTCGGAAACCAGAGACATGATTCAGAATGTCATTCTTGCCAACATGAGGCGACAGCTCTGGAACTGGCAGAGCTGGAAAAATCAGAGTAAAAAGCAGGAAAAGAAAGTAAAAAGAGAGAAAATATGAAAAAATGTCCCCGGACGCTGGACAAAGTGCCCGGGGGCATTTATTATGTAGATATAGTATGCTCAAAAACGGGCAGAAATTGCCCGAATGTGTACAGATAATCCATAAGGGGGTAATTATGAGCGGTACGATTTTTTCTTTAATACCGCCTATCGTAGCCATTGCGCTTGCATTGATTACGAAAGAGGTGTACCTGTCTCTGCTGATAGGTATTATGTCGGGCGCGTTTTTATTTACGGGTCCAAATCCGCTTCATGCGGTGGAAACAATGATCGCGATCATGGGCGAGAAGATCGGGGGCAATGTCAACATTCTGCTTTTCCTGGCATTTCTCGGCATCGTGGTAGCACTGATCACAAAGTCTGGCGCGTCGAAGGCTTATGGTGAGTGGGCGTCCCACGCGATCCGCACGAAGAAGGGCGCGCTGTTTGCAACCATGTTCCTCGGAATGCTGATTTTCGTGGATGACTATTTTAACTGCCTGACCGTCGGCACGGTTATGCGTCCGGTGACGGACAAGCACAAGATCACACGTGCGAAGTTAGCCTACATCATCGATGCGACGGCGGCGCCGATCTGTATCATCGCGCCGATCTCAAGCTGGGCGGCAGCGGTCGGTTCTTCGCTTCCGGAGGACAGCGGGGTGGACGGCTTCAGTCTGTTCCTTCACACGATTCCGTTTAATCTGTATGCGCTTCTCACGATCTGCTTCATGCTCTTTTTGGTAGCAGGCGATTTTGATTTCGCGGCGATGAAGCGCTATGAAGAACAGGTGAAAAAGACCGGAAAAGAGACGACGGTTGAGGCGGAGGCGATGGAGATCTCCGGCAACGGAACGGTTATCGATCTTATTCTTCCGATCCTGGTTCTGATTGCGTTCTGCGTCAGCGGTATGCTGTATACAGGTGGCATCCTGGACGGCGTTGGTCTGGTCGAGGCGTTCGCTAACTGTGATTCGGCACTGAGCCTGGTGCTTGGTTCTTTCTTCACACTGGTGTTTATCTTTGTATTTTACGTGATCCGCCGTGTCATCCGGTTCAATGAGTTCTGTGAATCCTTCACGATCGGCGTCAAGGCGATGATCCCGGCGATCATGATTCTGTGCCTTGCCTGGACTCTGTCTGGTATCTGCAGTGCGGATTACTTAAACATCGGCGGCTATGTCAAAGAGGTAGTGGGCGGCAATGCGCTGGTCGGTTCCCTGATGCCGGCCCTGATGTTCGTCATCGCGGCGGGCTGGCGTTCTCGACCGGCACGTCCTGGGGTACCTTCGGTATTCTGCTTCCGATTGCATTTGCGGTGGTTGGCGCTGAAAATATGAACGGTCTTACGATCGTGACGGCTTCGATTCTGGCAGGTGCGGTCTGCGGCGACCATGTTTCCCCGATCTCGGATACGACCATCCTTGCGTCGGCTGGCGCCCAGTGCCACCACATCAACCACGTATCGACCCAGATCCCGTATGTGCTGTGCGTAGCGGCGTGCTGCTTCCTCGGTTATCTGGCAGCCGGATTTACCGCCAATGGCTGGGTGGGAACCGGTGTGGGATTCGTAGCGCTGATTGTGGTTCTGGTTATTCTGGATCGAAAGAATAAAGGGACGAAAGAGGCGTAAAAGCATCGGCAGTAAACGAAAATTGGTTCGTTTACTGCCGATTTCTTTCGTTTCATCGGAGGAAGCGGTCGTATCTTCCGCCGGTGCATCGGTAGCAGCTGCGGTTGTTTCTGCCGGAGCAGAAGATTGTCCGCCCCTCTTTATGAAATAGCGGTGGCATGGAAACTTTGGAAAAACGCATCCCCCACCAGCGATAAACTCCGTTCCTTCCGTTTGACCAGACAGATACTTGAGTGGATCTGCGGCTGGGTGATGATCCGACGGATCAGGGCGGGATCGGAATTTAAACAGAGGGCAGATTCAGGCGCGAGCGCGATGCCCAGTCCTTCGGACGCCCATGGGCGGTTCTGGCATCGTCGGCAATGCAGACGATGTTCGGTTCCAGCGCCTGTTCCTCAAAATATCCCAGAATCAGCGGCTGCCAGCGGCGGTAAAGGATGAGCGGCGCGCGGGTGAGGGCAGAGAGGGGAAGAGATGTGGGCGTATGGCTTTTTTGTGGTTCGGAAGCGTCGGATGCAGGCATAGGGTGGGAACTTTGAATCACAGAACCAGTGTCGGATGGAGGAATGTCGGTCAGAAGGGCATTCGGGCATTCCTGGTAATGGCTCCAGATCATTTCGCGCCCGATCGCCAGAAATGCCTCCGGCGGCAGTGTCTGCATCTCCAGCCCGGCTCTGGCAAATGGCGTCCGGATCACGGCGAGGTCGATCTGATTGGAGTGAAGCAGATCGAGCAGGTGGTAGGAATTGGACTCATGGAGTTCAAACAGGGCTTGGGGATAGGATCGCCGGAATGGGGCAAGATAATGCCGGGTCACAAATTCGACGGCGGAGGAGATGATGCCAAGGCGCACAACGCCCTGAATCTCCTGTTTCTGTGCAGTCAGCTCCGTGCGGGCAGCCTGGCTCAGATCGAGGATCGCAAGCGCCCGGTCGTAGAACGTCTTTCCAGCAGGTGTCAGTCGGATGCGGCGGGAACCGCGCTCAAACAGCGTCACACCCAGTTCCTCCTCCAGAAGCTTCATCTGGTGGCTGAGCGGAGGTTGTGAGATATTCAGTTTTTTGGCTGCCTGGGAAATATTTCCCTCGTTGACGATGGTGGTGAAGTAGGATAACTGGCGAAGTTCCATAAATGCTCCTTCCTGTTCGGATTCGTTGGAAAACTGTGTATACGGCAGATATATTATATAACAAAATCCGATAGAATAACAGGCGAACTATATTTTTCTGATATATATTCTATATCCGAATGGTATTTTTCAGGCTCCTTGAATTCTGGTATGATACATAAGCAGGTATATACTGGAAATTCCAGAGAAATAAAAGTGTAGGGATAATACGGAAGGGAGTGGGAAAAATGAAAGAACTGCTGGATATGTTTCTGACGTTTGCCAGAATCGGAGGGTTTACCTTCGGCGGCGGATATGCGATGCTGCCGATGCTGCAGAAAGAGGTAGTCAATGGACGCCATTGGGCGACGGATGAAGAATTGATGGATTACTACGCGATTGGTCAGTGTACACCGGGTATCATCGCGGTCAACACGGCGACGTTTGTCGGTTATAAGAATCGGGGAATTCCGGGGGCGATTGCGGCGACACTGGGAGTCATTGCGCCGTCGCTTGTAATCATTATGATTATTGCGGCATTTATTTCTAACTTTATTGAACTTAGCTTTGTGAGCAGCGCCTTTGCAGGCATCCGCGCCTGCGTCTGTGTGCTGATCGGCAGTGCGGTTGTCAAGCTGGCGAAGAAATCGCTGGTTGATAAAGGAGCGATCACGATTGCGGCGGTTGTGTTTGTACTGGCACTGTTTACATCGGTTTCCCCGGCGCTTCTTGTTGTTGTGGCGGGTGCGATCGGGATTGTACTGAAGGGCGGAAAGGGGGAGAAGAAATGATGTTGATGCTTGAATTAGGCTTCCGCTTCTTCTGCTGCGGACTGTTTGCGATTGGCGGCGGACTGGCGACTCTGCCATTCCTTTACAATATTTCCAAGGAGACAGGATGGTATACCTTTAGTGATATTTCCAACATGATCGCTGTCTCCGAGTCCACACCGGGACCGATGGGCGTCAACATGGCGACCTACGTCGGCTTCCATATTAAAGGGATTCTCGGCGGACTGGCAGCGCCTCTCTCACTGGTGCTGCCGTCGGTCATCATCATTGTGATTATCTCGAAGATTCTCGATAGGTTTAAAGCATCCGCGATCGTACAGAATGCCCTCTATGGACTTCGCGCGGCATCTACCGCCCTGATTGCGGCAGCAGGTATCGGCGTGGCAAAGATAGCGTTCCTCCATGTCGGCGAGGATGGCAGCCTGGCGTTTTCCGAGCTGTTTTCCATCATCAACTGGAAAGCGATCGTACTGTCGCTTGCGATCTGGTACGGCTTAGTTAAATGGAAAAAGCACCCGATCCTCTATATCGTGGTGGCGGCTGTGGCCGGAATCGTGTTCCAGTTCCACTAGGGAAGATAGAAGAAAATAGAACCATTTCCAGAAGAGGTAGTTCGGTATCGGCATATTCTTTTGGGGTGGTTCTTTTTTTGTCATAGGAAGCTTCGTCCTATGACAAAACGATTTGCGGGACGCGTACTCACGCGAAGAAGAAACATGCCGCAAGCGGCCGCGCGAGAAGCCCGGATGTGTCAAGACACATGATTTGTTCATGGGACTTTCTTCATTTTACAGGAAATTGCGTCCTATAAAACAAAAAATATAAGAAAACGCGATCGTAAAGCGCAATAATAGTTAGAAACAGAACAAATAAAACAGAAATACACAACAATTACAAAAATATAATCAGATAAATAAAGAAAAATATGGAAAATAATTAGAAATAATGCTTGACAAAATGAAAATTATCTAGTAGAATAAAACCATCAAAAGAAACAGAGATAACCCCAACAAACGGTTACCATAGTTTCTAGGACGAAATAAGGAACAAGGAGGACGGTCCAATGGGATAGTTAGTTACTAAAAAACATGATCATGGTTTTAAAAACCGAATTTATCCAATAAATAAAAAGATAAAAATCGGTATCGATGGAATCCATCATCATACAATCTCTAAAAGAGTTTACATAGATACATGTAATCAAAGGAGGAGATTCATATGAAAGGAAGAGGTCCATAGCACATTTAAAACAAAATATAAAAGAAAGAGAGGTTATATAGTGAAACTTCGGGATATTTCATAAAAGAGCTGTCTGATGACGAGAAAGTCGGACAGCTCTTTTTTTGTGCAATAGGAAATTCCTTGGAATTCCCCATTACACAAAAAGGCACATTCTTTGTTTTGTTTACAGAAAATCGAAGCAAGCGCGGCAGAAAGGTTGACGAATGAAGTCAAAAAGGATATTCTGGAAAATGAAAATGATGTACATTATAAAATGAAGGGAATTGTTGGAGGTATCTATCTAAAATGAATGAAAACGACATGGTCATTAAAGACGCCAGAACACTGGGGCTGCCGAAGATGCTGCTTTAGGTTTGCAGCATATGTTCGCGATGTTCGGCGCAACGATCCTGGTGCCGATTTTGGTCAATACCTATTTTGAGGGAGAGGGACTTTCGATTCAGGTAACGCTGATGTGTGCGGGTCTGGGAACACTGTTTTTCCATGCCTGCTCTAAGTTAAAAGTCCCGGCGTTCCTCGGTTCCTCGTTCGCATTCCTCGGTGGATTTGCGACGGTGGCAAACTTGGACAGCGGTATTTTTGCAGATATGACGATGGGCGAGAAATTGCCGTATGCCTGCGGCGGTATCGTGGTAGCGGGTGCGCTGTACCTGATTCTGGCGCTGATCATCAAGCTGGCAGGCGTGGAGCGTGTCATGCACTATCTGCCGCCGGTTGTGACAGGTCCGATCATTATCTGTATCGGTCTTTCACTGGCGCCGTCCGCGATCGCCAACGCATCGACAAACTGGCTGATTGCGTTGATCGCGCTGGGAACCATCATCGTTTTTAATATCTGGGGCAAGGGAATGTTCAAGATCATTCCGATTCTGATGGGCGTTGTGATCTCCTATGCAGCGGCAGCAGTCTTCCAGATGATGGGAATGACAAACCCGGACGGAAGTGCGATCCTGAATTTCTCAGAGGTAGCGACGGCTTCCTGGGTCGGACTTCCTCCGTTTCAGTTGTGCAAATTTGACCCGACGGCGGTCATGGTAATGGCGCCGATCGCGCTTGCGACGATGATGGAACATATCGGCGATATGTCTGCGATCTCCGCGACGGTCGGAGAAAATTTCCTTGCGGATCCGACTGCACCGGACGCTGGTCGGCGATGGTATCGCAACATCTCTGTCGGCACTCGTTGGCGGTCCTGCCAATACGACTTACGGCGAAAATACGGGCGTTCTGGAATTAAGCCGTGTCCATGACCCGCGTGTCATCCGGATTGCAGCTGTCTTTGCTGTGATTCTGAGCTTTATTCCGAAGATGGCAGAGGTCATCGGTTCGATGCCGTCTGCTATCATCGGCGGCGTTAGTTTCATGCTATACGGTATGATCTCCGCGATCGGTGTCCGCAACGTGGTCGAAAACCAGGTGGATTTAACCAAATCCCGGAACCTGGTAATCGCTGCGGTAATTCTGGTCTGCGGGCTGGGATTCTCCGGCGGCCTGACCTTTGAGGCGGCAGGAACTTCGGTTACTCTGACAGGTCTTGCGATCGCAGCGATTGCGGGTGTTCTGCTCAATGTGATTCTTCCGGGTAATGATTACCAGTTCGGCAAGAATTTACAGGGCGACATCAACCGCGGTGTGGCGATCAGTCCGAATCCGAAGAAATGGCAGGAATAAAAAACGCAAAAATTTTCAGTTCTAAAATTGGGACGAACTATTTCAGATGTATAATCCGCCTGCATTTCCACATACTACCCATAAGACACACGATATGGCAAACGTGGTATGCAGGAGGAAGAATCATGAAAGCTACAGGAATTGTGAGAAGAATCGATGATCTGGGTCGCGTTGTCATCCCGAAAGAGATACGCCGGACGCTGCGCCTTCGGGAAGGGACGCCGCTTGAGATATTCACGGACCGCGAGGGCGAGATTATATTGAAAAAATATTCACCGATGGTGGAGCTGGCGGCATTTGCCGTGCAGTACGCGGAGGCGATGGCGCAGTCCACAGGGCTGATGGTCTGCATCGCGGACCGGGATCAGATCATCGCGGTATCCGGGGGACCAAAGAAGGAATATTACCAGAAGACGATCAGCCGGGCGCTGGAGCTGGCAGTCTCCGAACGTCAGAATATCTGTGCGGCGCGGGGAGAAAAAGCATTTATCCCGATTACCTCGGATGAGGTGGAGGAGAGCAGCGCAGAGGTAATTGTGCCGATTTTGAGCGAGGGAGATGCGATCGGGCGGTGATTCTCCTCAGCCGGGAGGCAAAGCAGGCGCTTGGAGGGGCGGAGATGAAGCTGGCAGCGACGGCAGCCGGATTTCTGGGACGTCAGATGGAAGGATAAAAAAAGATAAATGAGATAAATCTGCCTGGAAACAGGCGGTGAGAGAAAAAAGAAGACGGGATCGATGGAAAACGTAAAGAGAGATAAAACTCCTGGGCGGTTGTCCATCGATCCTGTTTTTGATAGTCCTGTATTTGATAAAAACTGGTATTTGATATAACAGATATATCGAAAAACAGACGAAAGCGCAGGGGAGTTCACAGATACTCCATGATTTTTCACAGAAAAAACACAGCAAGGCGCACGACAAACGCATGAGTAAATAAATTGTGAACACGCCCCTTTTTTTTGTTAAAATTAAGAAAGAGAGGTTATATAGTGAAACTTCGAGATATTTCATAAAAGAGCTGTCTGATGACGAGAAAGTCGGACAGCTCTTCTTTATGCCTCAATGCGTTTATGTGTGCAGTGGAAAGGGTTCCGCTGTTATTTTTTTGCCTTGACACGGTCTCCGCGCTCTGGAAGCAGAAAGATACAGATTAAAGAACTGATAAACAGCATGCTTGGATAGAACAGAAGCGGCATGACCTCAAAGGCAGACAGTTCATAGCCCAGCTCATGAACCGCCGATAATGCTACCAGCATCTGAGCACCGTAAGGCAGGATTCCCTGGGAGATACAGGAAAAGGTATCCAGAAGGGAGGCTGTCTTTCTGGCACTGATGCCATAATCTTCAGAAATTTCTTTTGCAATAGGGTTGGCCATAACGATAGCTACTGTGTTATTGGCAGTTGCGATATCCAGCAGGGTAACTAAAAGGCCGACACCAAACTGACCGCCGCGTTTTCCACGGAAGATGCGATGAATAACGTTAAGAAGAACATCGAAGCCACCGTTTTCACGGATCAGTGCACACATAGCTGCAACTAAGATGGCAACCATACTGGTCTCAAACATGCCGGAAGTGCCGGAACCCATGTTGGTAAGCATTTCCCGGAGCGGGCCCCAGCATAATGATGGCACCGGATACGATTCCGACTAACAGAACGACAAATACCTGAATACCGGCAATACCGCCTGCTAATACCAGAAGATAGGGGATCAGCTGAATCAGGTTGTATGGTTTTATGATGGCAGCTCCCGGATCCTGATGGAAGGAAACGACCAGGATAAGTGCAGGGAAGCGATGGCAGCCGAAGTGCGATGGTTCTCACGGAATTTATCCTTCATAGCACATCCCTGACCGTTGCAGGCTGCGATGGTTGTATCGGAGATGAAAGAGAGATTATCTCCAAACATGGCACCGCCGATGACACGCAAGGGCCAGAGACCAGAGGTCTCAGATACGGCAGTGGCAATCGGAACGATCAGAGTGATGGTTCCAACGGAGGTTCCCATGGAGGTAGAGACAAAGCACGCTACCACAAAGAGAACAGCAACGGAAAAACGGGCCGGGATAAGAGACAGCATCAGATAAGCAACGCTTTCAGCACTGCTTCGTCCTACGACACCGACAAAGGTTCCGGCTGTCAGGAAGATGAGAAGCATGGTGATGATGTTCTTATCTCCGATGCCTTGCCCCATCAGCTCCAGTTTCCGGTCAAAGGAAAGAGAACGGTTCTGGAAGCAGGCCGTCAGGATCGCAAGCATAAATGCGACAACAATCGGAATGTTGTAAAAGCCCATCGGGATCTTCATGATATATTCTGACCAGATTCCTAGCCCCAGATAAAAGATCAGAAATACAGCGATAGGCAGAAGGGAAGATAGTTTTTGCTTTTTCATAATAATTTTCAGCCTTTCTATATGTTTGCCGTAATAGGCCGGATGTTTTCAGCCGGCTGCAGGGAATGCAGACAGCAGCGTGATTTTGGCACTATAAGGCGGTAAAGTACATTATTTAATCTTACCATAAGAATGGAGTTCAGGCAAGTAAAGAAGACAGTGTAACTGTAACGAAAAGGTTGACGAAAGCCTGTAAAAACGATATTCTGAAAGACGGAGAAAAGCATGCAAAAACGATAGAAAATATGATCGGAAATGAGATAAAAGCACAAGGGATTTCACAGATACTACACGGGTTTTCACCAAAAAATCACAGTGTGAAGTGCTTGCGTGTGCTTCACACTATGATTTTGGCGATGCTTCGCCTTTAAAATCGGAAAAATCTGCTGCCTAAACGTCATCGTACGGAATTTTCAGTTTAGAAAATTCCTATTTGCGAGTCGTAACGATTGTAGGTTCGGAATGTGAGGAAAAGTGCAAAAAACCTTGACAAAGCAAGGAGAAATGTATATAAATGTAAAGTAAGATTTGCGGGCATGTACGAAGAAAACTAAGAGGATTCATGTGCAAAGATATAAGCTAGGAGGAATATACGATGAACAAGACAGAATTAATCGCAGTTGTAGCTGAGAAAGCAGAGCTTTCCAAGAAAGACGCAGAGAAGGCAATCAAGGCTTTCACAGATGCAGTATCCGAGGAACTGGTTAAGGGCGGAAAGATTCAGCTGGTTGGCTTTGGTACTTTTGAGGTAGCTGAGAGAGCAGCTAGAGAGGGAAGAAACCCGAAGACCGGCGAGACCATGCCGATCGCAGCTTCCAAGACTCCGAAGTTCAAAGCTGGTAAAGCATTAAAGGATATGGTAAACGCATAATTATCTCAGACATATATGTGTGACAGACAGCCCTTCGTGATGAAATATCATGGAGGGCTTTAGTATTATAGGAGCGAAGGGATTCCGCCAGGATGAAAGTGCCCTGCAAGGGGCTATGGAAAGGAAAAATATGAGGCTAGATAAGTATTTGAAAGTATCCCGTATCATCAAGAGAAGAACCGTGGCCAATGAAGCCTGTGACAGCGGCCGTGTGATGCTTAATGACAAAGTAGCAAGAGCCAGTGCAGAGGTTAAAGTAGGTGATGTGATCGAAATTGCCTTCGGCAATAAATCGGTGAAGGTCCGCATTACAAGCGTACAGGATGCCATCCGCAAGGAAGATGCCAAAGAGATGTTTGAGTATCTGTAAAAATCCAAGAGACGTCAGTAAAAGGCGCGGAGGACGCTGCGGAAGTGGGCGTTGCGACCCTATATAACTATTATCAGACGAAGGCCAAGCTTGTGATAGCGATCAGCGGAAAAATCTGGGGCGATCTCTGGAAGGAGATTCTGGAAGAAAAGGGATCGGAGATATTTGAATCATTCACGGCGTATCAGTACATTGAGTTTTATACGGACCAGATCGTCGGATTTACCGGGAACGCCCGGAAATACTCCGGTTCAGTAATAACTATAAAAACTTTATCTCCCGGGAGAAAATCAAGGAGGAAGCGCTGGCTGAACATCTGGATGTTTTGAAGCCGGCAGGAGCGCTGTATCATAAGTTCTATGAGCAGGCGAGGAGCGATAAAAGCATCCGGACGGCTATTATGTAAATGCAGACGGTGTCTGGGAACCGGCCAGATAATCATTCATAAACCTGAAAACCTCCCAATATATTTAACAATAGGCAGCTATAGGCTATAAGTTAGATAAATTGGGAGGTTTTTTGCATGGAAGAAAAATTGGATGCCAGACCTCACAAGCTGGAGCTTCTGAACCGGGAAAAGGGGAGTGTGACGGGGATCCAGGATGTGGTGTCATTTGATGAGAACCAGATGATTCTCGATACAAACATGGGGCTTCGACGGTGCGTGGGAAGGCGCTGCATGTGAGCCGTCGACGTTGGAAAAGGGCGAAGTGGATATTGAGGGCGAGTTTGAAAGCTTTTCGTATTCCTGCAACGAGTCCCACCGGAAATCGCAGGAGTCGTTCTTTGGACGGCTGTTCCGTTAGGCGGTGGCGGATGAGCGGGACGGTGAGAGGGGAAATATGGCTGCTTGGCGGCAGTGTGTGTACGGGAATCACGCTGATGATGATGTATGACGGGCTTAGGATCTTCCGGTGGCTGGTACGGCACGGCTCATTTTGGACAGGCATGGAGGATGCGGCGTATTGGCTCTTTGCCAGCTTTGCGACGTTCCGGCTTTTGTTCGGGCAGAATGACGGAGTCTTGCGCGGCTATGCGGTGGCGGGCGTGCTCGGCGGCATGGTGTTTATGACCGGACGGGCAGCCGTCTTTTGTTTGCGGTATTGAAAAAATGCAGCGGATGGATTAAAATGAAAAGAAGAGGCAAAAAAAGCCAGAAGACCGGAAAGAAACGTACAACAAGGGGACAGGCAGAAAACATGGAAAGGAAGTGAGATGAGAATGCGTAGACAGATGTCGGAAGGCAGACCGGGTGGAAATGTGCGGAAAAAAAAAGGATAATTTAAACAACCGGATGGCGCTTGTGGGCGTTACGATGGTAGTGCTGAGTCTCGGCTGTTGCCGTGCACATCAAGGGCATCGATCTCAAGGAAAAGGATAGGAGTTATTCAATTCGTGAGGAAAATCTGGAGGCGCAGGTTGCGAAGGAAGAAGAACGTGCCAAACAGCTTGAGGAATACCGCGTATACGTGCAGACCAAGCAGTATATCGAGAAGGTAGCGAAGGAGAAGCTGGGACTTGTAAACCGCAATGAGATCCTGCTCAAGCCGTCGAATCCGAATTAGACTTGCAGCACATCATAGAATGCCTGGGTATGGCACACGGGGAGCAGTGTTCATAGATAGGTCGGAAAATGTCGAAGTTTTCCCTGGTTTTGCTCTGTCCGTTTGACAAATATTTCTCTCCAGCCTGTATATAATGGCGTTATACAGGTTAGGAGGGATTTTTTGTGCTTAAACGGAGAACTTTACATAGAGATATGGCGGATGTCAACGTCTACACGGCAAGACGTTTAAAGAGCATGGCACTGTCGCTGGGCGGTCTGGCGCAGGCATTTGCGGATGAGATCGGCGGGCAGGGGCATCTGACGAAGGAGGACGGGCTGGCGGCAATGCAGACGGCGGCGTCGGCGGTATGCGGCGATTGTACACGGTGCAACCTGTATTATGGCAGCCGCCGGGACGACAGTTATTATCTCTATTATCTGCTTCGGACGTTCGAGCAGAAAGGGAAAATCGACCTGGAGGACATGCCTCGCCTGTTTCATGAGATCTGTTCCCAGAGAGAGGCATATTTGCGGGAATTGAACCGGAGTCTCGGGCGGGCGACGATGAATCTGGGGTGGAAAAACCGTTTTCTGGAAAGCCGGGACGCGGTGATCGTCCAGTTCCGGGAGCTGGCGGCGATTCTGGAGGAATTTTCCAACCAGATGGAACAGGCGGCGGATGTGACGGCATCCTGGGAGGAGGTGCTTTCAGGGATACTCCGCAGAAACCATCTGCGTGTGGACAACATGCTGGTGCTTCAAGATGAAAATCAGCAGAAGGAGGCGTTTCTCACACTCCGCAGCGTCAACGGGCGATGCATGACGGCGCGGGATGTGGCGGAACTTCTGGGACGCGCGATCGCCGGAAGCCACTGGAGTGTGGCGAAAGACAGCAAAAGCCTGATCACCCGCAATGCGGCGACCTTCCGTTTTGTGGAAGAAGGTAAATACCGGATGGTGTACGGCATGGCGTGCAGCCCCAGGAGGGTGAACCGATTTCAGGTGACACGTGTACGGTGCAGACCGGGCTTCCGGGCAGGTGATTATGAGCTTGTCGGACGGCATGGGAAGCGGCAGAAGCGCCAGCGAGGACAGCGAGAAGGTCATTGAGCTGACCCAGCGCCTGCTGGAGACGGGATTTTCGGCACGATCGGCGCTCAAATTGGTAAATACGGTGCTTTTGCTGGCGGGCACGGAGCAGAATCCGGCAACAATCGATCTATGTTGTATCGATCTGGGGACCGGTGTGCTGGAAGCGATGAAGCTGGGCGCGGTGCCGACCTTTATTCTGGGGCGTGAGGGTGTTGAGTTTCTGGAAGCAGGCGGACTGCCGATGGGAATTGTACAGAACGCGGAGCCGGTTCTGATGTCGCGGAAAATGTGGGACGGTGAGAAAATCATTATGATAAGCGACGGCATTCTCGAAGCGATGCCGGGGGAACACAAAGAAGAGACGTTCATGGAATTTGTATCAAACCTTTCCGGCGGCAACCCGCAGGAACTGGCAGAACAGATCCTGGCGTTTGCGTCCGGGCTTTCGGACGGGGTGTGGTGGATGACTGCACAGTGTTGGTAGGGACGGTGCTGGAACGCGGGTAGTTACTGTTCACAGGTAGGCACTTTGGAACCGAAAGTGCCGTAAAAAACGTGGTTGGCAGCAGGAATTTGCCGTATTTAAATGCGAAGCCACGGCAAATTCCGTTACTGGGCACGTATGCGTGAACAGTAACCGTGGGTAAACGGTAGAATCTGGCAGGTTGAAATAAGGGGAGATCCGTTATACTGTGAAGGTACTGAACAGTTACGAGTGGATTTATTTTTAAGAGGGATAAAAAGAAATATAAAAGAATGCAGAAACAAACAGAAATTTATATGAAACAAAATCATATGACCAGGCCGGGGGATGGCGTTCTGGTCGGTTTATCCGGGGAGCGGATTCCGTCGGTCTTTGCTGGTACTCTGGAAGCTGCGGGAGACGCTTCAGATTTTGCGGGCGCTCCATGTCCATCACGGGCTGCGCGGCGCGGAGGCGGATCGGGACGCGGCATTTTCACGGATGCTGTGTGAACGGCTGGAAGTTCCTTTTTATGAGTTCCGTATCGATGCGGCAAAAGAGGCGCTTGACCGGAAATGTTCCGTCGAGGAGGCGGGACGACTGGCACGGTACCGCCTGTATGAGGAGACGGCGCGGGCGTGGGAGGAAGAGATTCGGCCGGTTCATATCGCCACCGCCCATCATGCGGATGATAACGCGGAAACGGTTCTTTTTAACCTGTTCCGCGGAAGCGGTCTGACCGGGCTTTCCGGCATTGCTCCGGTGCGGGGGCGCATCATCCGTCCTCTTCTCTGGGCGCAGCGGAGCGAGATTCAGACCTGGCTGCGGCAGCAGGGACAGGACTGGGTCGAGGACTCGACGAACCAGGAGAGTGAATACAGCCGCAATTGGCTTCGGAATGAACTGCTTCCGGCGGTAGAAGAGCGCCTGAATGCACAGGCAGTCCGTCATATCGACCAGGCGGGCAGACGCATCCGGCAGGCAGATGCCTATCTGGAAGAGGTGGCAGAAGAATGGCTTCAAAAGCATGCACCGGACGGAAAAGCGGATGCAGGAGCGCTGGCAGAACAGGCGGAGATTGTGCAGGGTTATATCGTGCGGCGGTTGTTTTTAAAGAGCAAAATGCCGCTCCGGGACGTGACGGAGACGCATGTGCATGCGGTGCGGGAACTTCTGCACCAGGGAACCGGAAAGAGTATTTCGCTGCCGCATGGGTTCCGGGCGGTAAATATATATGGATTTCTTGAAGTGCGCCCGCTTAGTCATCCAGGGGAAAGAAAAGGGGGTTTGCTTTCGGGCATCCAGAATGAGAATCTTTTGCAGATGCATACTTTCCCCTGTGAAAATGGGGATGAATTTCCGAAAAACCAGTATACGAAATGGTTTGACTATGATAAAATAAAAGGTACCTTATCGCTGAGACACCGGCAGCCGGGGGACTACCTGACATTGCCGTCCGGCGGTCGGAAGACGCTGAAATCCTGGATGATCGATGAGAAAATTCCGAGACAGGAGCGGGAGGAAATCTGGCTTCTGGCGGAAGAAAAACATATCCTGTGGATAGTGGGGCACCGGATCAGCGCATATTATAAGATAACAGAACAGACAAAAACCATCCTTGAGGTGGAATTTAACGGAGGAAAAAGCAGTGGCTGATAAGATTCGTGTATTATTAACGGAAGAAGAAGTAAATAAGAAGATCAGTGAAGTGGCAGCACAGATCAACAAAGATTATGAGGGAAAGGAAGTCCACCTGATCTGTATCTTAAAGGGCGGCGTATTCTTTACCTGCGAACTGGCAAAACGCCTGACTATTCCGGTTTCCCTGGATTTCATGTCTGTATCCAGCTACGGTTCCGGCACCAAGTCAAGCGGTGTGGTAAAGATTATCAAGGATCTGGACGAGCCGCTGGAGGGCAAGAATGTCATCATCGTGGAGGACATCATCGATTCCGGACGCACCCTGGCATATCTGATCGAGGTATTAAAACAGAGAAATCCGAAAAATATCGAGCTGTGCACCCTGCTTGACAAGCCGGAGCGCCGCGTGAAAAAACAGGTTCAGGTTAAATATACCTGCTTTACAATCCCGGATGAGTTTGTCGTAGGTTACGGCCTGGATTACGATCAGAAATACCGCAACCTGCCGTACATCGGTGTTGTGGAAGTATAAGGAGGAAGCCAGTTGAAACAACGTCAGTCGATGGGAGGCGTGGGGCTTCTGATCCTCATGCTGCTCGTTATCATGTTTTTCTCGTTGAAAGTCCCTGGAATGGCGACGGAGCGGGAATTAAGCTATCCGGAGTTCATGGTATATCTGGAAAATAAGACCGTAGAGAGCGCACAGATCCGCCCGAACCGCGAGGTGCCGACCGGTGAGGTTGTTTTTGAGACAACCTCCGGCGACCGGGAGGAATTCAATGTGCTGGATGTGAAGGAAGTAGAGATGGCGCTGCGCAAGGCGGGGTTCCGTACGACCACCAGCGTCCGCCAGGATAGCTATTTTATGACGGTGATCTTGCCGATCGCTTTGTCCGCAGGCGTCCTGATCTTCCTGTTTATGTTTATCAATTCCCGTTCCGGCGGCGGGGCAAATGCCAAGATGATGAATTTTGGACGCAGCCGTGCCCGGATGGTATCGACCAGCAAGGTCAACTTTACCAAAGTTGCCGGTCTGGAAGAGGAGAAAGAGGAACTGGAGGAGATCGTAGATTTCCTGAAAAATCCACAGAAATACACTGGCGTCGGGGCGCGCATCCCGAAGGGTGTGATCTTAGTCGGACCTCCAGGAACCGGTAAAACCCTGCTTGCCAAAGCGGTGGCGGGTGAGGCAGGCGTTCCGTTCTTCTCGATTTCCGGTTCGGATTTTGTGGAGATGTTTGTCGGTGTTGGCGCGTCTCGTGTCCGTGATCTGTTTGAGGAAGCCAAGAAAAATGCCCCGTGTATTGTCTTTATCGATGAGATCGATGCGGTTGCCAGACAGCGTGGTACCGGCATGGGCGGCGGTCACGACGAGCGTGAGAGCAGACGCTCAACCAGCTGCCTGGTTGAGATGGATGGTTTCGGAGTCAATGAAGGCATCATCGTGATGGCTGCGACTAACCGTGTGGATATCCTTGATCCGGCGATTCTGCGGCCGGGCAGATTTGACCGAAAGGTGGCAGTCGGACGACCGGACGTCAAGGGACGCGAGGAGATTCTCGGCGTTCATACGAAGGAAAAACCGCTGGGCGAGGATGTGGATTTACACCGCATCGCGCAGACAACCAGTGGATTTACAGGAGCAGATCTGGAAAACCTTATGAATGAGGCGGCGATCAATACCGCAAAGAGGGACGTAAGTTCCTGACCCAGACGGATATTGAGAAAGCCTTTATTAAAGTGGGAATCGGTGCTGAGAAGCGCAGCAAGGTGATTTCCGAGAAAGATAAGAAGATTACCGCATACCATGAGGCGGGTCATGCGATTCTGTTCCATGTCCTCCCGGATGTGGGACCGGTTCACACCGTTTCGATCATTCCGACCGGTGTCGGTGCGGCAGGCTATACGATGCCGCTTCCGGAGCAGGATGAGCTTCATATGACGAAGGGCAGAATGCTTCAAAATATCATGGTTTCGCTAGGCGGACGAATCGCCGAGGAGATTATCTTTGACGACATCACGACCGGCGCCTCCCAGGATATCAAGCAGGCGACCTCGATGGCGCGCGCGATGGTAACCGAGTACGGTATGTCAGAAAAACTGGGCATGATCAACTACGGTGGAGACAACAACGAGGTCTTTATTGGTCGCGACCTGGCGCATACGAGAACCTACAGCGAGGAAGTGGCGAGCGAGATCGATAGCGAGGTAAAACGCATCATCGATGAATGCTATGCCAAGGCAAAACAGATCATTCTCGATCACGAGGATGTCCTTCATTCCTGCTGTGCCCTGCTGATGGAGAAAGAGAAGATCGGTCAGGCTGAGTTTGAAGCGCTGTTCCAGGATGGAGAAAAGCCGTCAGGGGAAGCTGAAACTCCGGTGACAGAAGCATAAAAAGTTCAAAGCATGAAACAGGTCTGGAAATAAGCCTTCTTTTATGCAAATTTCGGGCGGATTTTGCTGGACATTTCGGGAGAGAATGTTGATTTGCACAAAAAAGAAATCGAAATAAAACGATGTTTGTGCACACTTATTTCTGCTCCTATGCTATTATAATAGACGTAACCCCCCCAATACATTATATAGTTTTTGCTACACCCCATAAAACGAAATACCTTCTCCTAAAAGGTCAGCTACCCGCTGACCTTTTTTTTCATAGAAATTACGTCCTATGAAACAAAAAACGCTCCGCGAGGATGCGCACTCGCGCGAAGCAGAAACATGTCGCAAGCGACCGCGCTCGGCGCGAGAATGTGCCAAGGCACATTCTTTTTATTACCTAAAATTAGGGGTGTGAAAATAACTTGTGTAATTTTGGGAAATCCTGTAAAATATGGGCAGAAAATAACATGATTGTGAAAGCGGTGAAACCGCTGGAAAGGGAAACAGATGGAGCAGATCAATCGCGACGCGCTATTTTGCGACGAGACAGAGGATTACCGTTGTCCTTCGGAGGCAGATGCGGGTGAAGTCGTTACATTTTATTTCAGAACAGAGAAAAATGGAGCAGATGCGGTTGTACTGCTGGAATATGACCCGGAGACCGGGGCGCTTTTGCAGGAGTGGCAGATGAAACGGCTTTCGTGGGAGTGCTGTGCTGGCAGCGTTGGGAACGGTGCAGATACAAATCGAGGCATAGATGGTGGCGGTATGGCTGACAAGTCAGACAGCCGTTTTGATTACTACAGCTGTGCGCTGACTCTGGGAACGAAAACATTTTCGTATGTATTTCAGGTAACCTGGGGCGAGAACGTCTGTCTTTACAACCGGATCGGGCTGACAGAGGATGCGGCGGCGCACCCGTTCCGCCTGATTCCGGGGTTTCATGTGCCGGAGTGGAGCAAGGGCGCGCTGATGTATCAGATCTATGTGGATCGGTTCTGCAACGGCGATCCTACAAACGATACGGAAACCAATGAATATATTTATCTGAAAAAACCGGTCACCCGGGTGACGGACTGGAAGGAACCGATCAGTACACTCGATGTGGGACGGTTTTACGGCGGTGATCTGCAGGGTGTTTTAGATAAACTTGATTATTTAAAGAGTCTCAAGATAGAAGCAATCTACTTAAATCCGGTATTTGTATCACCGTCGAACCATAAGTATGACTGTCAGGATTACGATCATATCGATCCGCATTATGGAGTGATTCTGGAGGACGCAGACGGACTGGTGTGCCCGGAAGATACGGACAATGACCGCGCACATAAATATATGACGCGGACGGCGGATGAGCAGAACCTGGAGGCGAGCGATGCCTTTTGCCCGCCCGATTGAGGAAGCACACAAGCGGGGAATCCGGGTGCTGGTGGACGGTGTGTTCAACCATTGTGGTTCTTTCAATAAATGGCTGGATGCGGAACTTCTGTACCAGCACGCGGGCGGCTATCCGCAGGGGGCATATGTCTCGGAGGACAGCCCGTATCGCTATTTTTTCCAGTTCCACAATGAAAATGCCTGGCCGTTTAATGACAGCTACGACGGCTGGTGGGGACACGCGACGCTTCCGAAGCTCAATTACGAGGAATCGCCGGAATTGTACCAGTACATTCTGGGAATTGCGAAAAAATGGGTGTCGGCGCCGTTTGGAGCAGATGGCTGGCGGCTGGATGTGGCGGCAGATCTGGGGCGGAGCGCCGGGATGAACCATCAGTTCTGGCGTGATTTCCGCGCGGCAGTCAAGGAGGCAAATCCGGAGGCGGTCATGATCGCGGAACATTACGGCAGCCCGTATGACTGGCTGAAGGGCGATCAGTGGGATACCGTTATGAATTATGATGCCTTTATGGAGCCGCTGTCCTGGTTCCTGACGGGTATGGAGAAGCACAGTGACGAAGAAAATCCGGCGCTGTTTGGGGATGGATGCGCCTTTTGAGGCGATGCGCTACCATATGAGTGAAATGCCGACGGCTTCCGTGTAGTGTGCGATGAACGAGCTGTCCAACCACGATCACTCCCGCTTTATGACGCGGACAAACCGCCGGGTGGGCCGTCTTGCGTCGGCAGGTGCAAAAGCAGCGGAGGAAGGCATCAGCTATGGCATTTTCCGCCAGGGTGTTGTCATGCAGATGACCTGGCCGGGAGCACCGACGATCTATTACGGTGACGAAGCGGGAGTCTGTGGATTTACTGATCCGGACAACCGCAGGACCTATCCGTGGGGCGGGGAAAACCTGGAGCTGATCGAGTTCCACCGCTACATGAGCGGCATCCGGAAACGCTGTCCGGCATTTAGAAATGGTTCCCTGAAAGCGCTGGCGGCGGGAGATGGCTATATTGCCTATGGACGTTTTCAGAGTGCTCGGAGAGCTGGCGGCGCGTGCTGCGGCGTGACAGCGGTCAATACAGGTGATGACTGGCTGACGCTCAAGATTCCGGTCTGGCAGATCGGGGCGCGCGACGGGGCGGTCCTGCGCCGGGAAATGATGACCTATGAGGACGGTTACAACGCCGGACAGGTTGAACATGAGGTAAAGGACGGCTATATCGAGGTGAAAATCCCACCGGTCGGAAGTATTGTTTTGACGGGAAATGATACGGCATTGTAGGAAATGCGGCTTCGACAAGATATATGATTTCTGGCAGTTGAGCGAGAAGAATCAAAAGCAGGAAAAAATGGAAATAAAAATATTAAATAAAATATATAAAAACACTTGCTTTTTTGAGACGGCCATGCTATAATCTTCAACTGTCAGAGCAATTTTGGATGGGTTCCCGAGTGGCCAAAGGGGCAGACTGTAAATCTGTTGCGTCTCGCTTCGGTGGTTCGAATCCACCTCCATCCATTTGGCTTTGTGCCAGTCATGAGTAATCATGATGCCGGCGTGGCGGAACTGGCAGACGCACAGGACTTAAAATCCTGCGAGGGTTAAACTTCGTACCGGTTCGATTCCGGTCGCCGGCAGTATCGGGAACAGTTTTAACTGTTCCCGATTTTGCGTTATACAGACGTATTTGCAGCGTTGGTTTATATCGGGATATAGAAATCCTGTCATAAACCGGCGCTTCTTTTGCATATAATACAAAGCAAAGGAGTGAAAACATGTCTGCATATCATCGGTTAATATCATATATTTATGCATACGAGGGCGGAATCAAAGGGAAAAATACGGGATTTGCGAAATTGGAGACGCGGGGAACTTCCTGCCGGATTCAGGTCAGCGTCCGCCGTGTCTTTGCGGGCGGCAGCCCGATCGGCGTATACCTTCTGGCAGGGCAGGAGGAGCGTATCGGCACCCTGTTTGTCCGTGGCGGAAATGGGGAGTTCCGTGCCGTCGTCAATTGTGAAAATATTGAAGGAAGCGGCTGCAATATGGAAGAGTGCTGTGGTCTGACTCTTCATGAGACGGATAGCGCATGGCGTGCCTATACGACGATCTGGGAAGATGCCGTCGCGCATGCGGCAGAGGTTGAGCTGGCGGATGTGACTGCTGAGAAAGTGCGGGAGCAGGAAGCGGAGAAGGAAGAGGCAACGCGGAAACTGGCAGAGAATGTATCTGGGGAAGTGAACAGCGGGTCTGTAGGGAAAGAAAAATTGGATGAGGCGTCAGAACTTACCCGGTCGGGAGAAATGGAGAGTCAGGACACATCCACGGAGACAGAGAAGAAAGAAGCTGTGAATATAAACGAAATGGACTTCGGAATCAGCCAGCCCCAGCCAGAAAAGCTGGAGGATTCAAACCTGGAGATTTTCGAGGACACGGAAACCATGGAAGCGGTTCCAGATATCTCAGAAACATCCGATCAGCAAGAGGCAGAAGTTGTTCAGGAAGCGCAAACGGAAACACCGCAGGAAAGTTCTCAGGAATCCACTCAAGAAGTGCAAACGGAGACACCGAAGGAAAGTTTTCAGGAATCCAATCAGGAAGCGCAGACAGAGGCGCGACGGAAAGATTCTCAAGAATCCACCCGGGAAGTCCGGAAAGAGGCGCTTTCAGATTCTCCACCAGACCATCAAGAAGCATTTCAGCCAGGCTCTCAAAATCAAAAACAACCGCAACTAGATTCTTCCAAGGAATCTCCCAAAGAAGATCCCGCCGAGACTCTCTGGGACCGCCTGCGCGTTACCTATCCGAAAGTAACCGCCTTCGAATGCGCCGACGGCTGCGAGATTCTGGTAATCAAACCGCAGGATATCGGGCTTCTGCCGCGGGAAAACTGGGTGTATGGAAATAACAGCTTTCTTCTGCACGGTTACTACAACTACCGATATCTGATTCTGGCGAGACTGGGGAAACCCGGCGAACGGGGGCGCTACATTCTGGGCGTGCCGGGACATTATGGAAACAATGAAAAATATATGGCGGCGATGTTCGGCTTTGACCGCTTTGTCCGTTCCACCCGCCAGCCGCCGCGCGACAGCCGGTTCGGGTATTGGTATACGGATTTGAATTTTACATAAAAGCCGGTCGCTCCTTTTAGAGAACGCTTGACAAAGGATGGCTTTTCTGGGTAGGATGGACACGGGTCAAATGCTTTCAGGTGTTTGGTTGGTAGCGGATCAAACTTGTCGGGAAACTGGGATAAGGATGTCTGTTGTTGGAAGCGGATGAATTTGAACGGAGGAAAAAACAGTGGCAGCAAAATTGACACGGGAAGAGAAATATATGAAAGCGGCGATCCGCGAGGCGAAGAAAGCCTGGCGCTCGGAGAAGTGCCGATCGGCTGCGTGATCGTGTATGAGGACAAAATCATCGGCAGGGGTTACAATCGTCGGATGGTCGCTCATAGCGCGCTGGCACATGCGGAGATCGCGGCAATCAAAAAAGCGTGCAAGCGCATGGGCGACTGGCGCCTGGAAGAATGCGAGCTGTACGTGACGCTGGAACCGTGCCCGATGTGCGCAGGGGCGATCGTGCAGGCGCGGATTCCAAAAGTTTACATCGGTTCCATGAACCCGAAAGCCGGCTGCGCCGGTTCGGTACTGAATCTTCTGGATGAAAAAGGATTCAATCATCAGGTGGAGACAGAAGAAGGACTTTTGGGCGAGGAATGTTCGATGATGTTGAAAGAATTTTTCAAAGAATTGCGTGAAAAGAGAAAAAAGAAGAAAGAAGAAAAGGGGCTGTCGCACTAAGGTGCGGCAGCTTCGTGTTTTTATCCAACACAAAACGCCGAGCTTCGAAAAGCCCGGCGTTTGTGGTATAATTAGTTTATGCTATTAAACAAAATAATACAGAGAGATTATACCTCATTTTCTCTGTATTATCAAATCAAACTTCCACTGGATTTAGAGATTTCTATTCCATCTGATGACCCAGTTCGTCTGGTAAGTGCCTTTGTGGAGGAAATGGACCTTCTGAACTGTATAAAACTTACGGCAGGATCAGAAAAATCAGGCAACACCGCGTCAGATGCTGAAACTCGTTATCTATGCAGCAATGAATCGAATCTATTCGAGTCGGGATATCAGAAAAGCATGTAAACGGGATATCAACTTTATGTATCTCCTGGAAGGAGTGCCTGCTCCTGATCACGCAACCATCGCGCGTTTTATATCCCTTCACTTTTCTGTCTGTGCAAAGACGTTGCTTGCACAAATGTCAGATCTGCTCTATCTTTTGGGTGAGATTTCGGGGAAGACCATCTTTATTGACGGCACCAAGATCGAATCGGCAGCTAATAAGTATACATTTGTATGGAAAAGGCCATTAGAAAGAATCAGGTCCGGCACAAAACTGTCTCTTTGTGGCTGAATGAGAAGAGCTCTACGGAATTAAGACGGTATACCATAAGCGGATATCCATACACACACTCAAACGTTTAAAAGCAGTTGTGCCGCATCAAAGTACAGGAAGGAATCGTATTCGTACACGGAATCGGACGGAGGAAAACACAAACAAAAATCCCTGGAACAGCTGGATCAATATCTGGAGAAACTAAAGGAATATACGAAAAAAAACTGTATACGCTTGGGGACAGAAACAGTTATTCCAAAACAGACCCGGATGCGACCTTCATGAGAATGAAAGAAGATGCGATGCTGAATGGACAGTTAAAACCTGCTTATAACATCCAGCTCGGAGTGGACTCTGAATACATCATATGGATTGATATTAGCCCGCGTCCAACCGATACACGTACCCTAATTCCATTTTGAAAGATATGGAGAATCACTTGGGATTTAAGTATTCAGAAATCGTTGCAGATGCCGGATACGAAAGTGAAGAAAACTATCTTTCATTGAAGGCAACGGACAAACTGCCTATATAAAGCCGCAGAACTATGAGATTTCGAAAACCCGAAAATACAAAAAAGACATCAGCAGAAGGGAAAACATGGAGTATCACGCAGACAGTGACAGCTACATCTGCCGCAACGGAAGGGAACTGACTGTTACGAATGAATGCAGAAGTAAAACAGCCAGCGGATATATCAGTGTAAAAACTTATTACAGGAGCTAGACTGTACCGGCTGTCCTTATAAAACGGAATGTATCAAAGGGAACAACTGCAAAACACCTATGGAAACAAAGGCAATAAAGTGCTAATGGTCTCAAAGACAATGAGCCGGAAACGCGCAGAAAATCTGGAACGGATCACAAGTGAGTATGGAACGATGCTCGGATGAACCGAAGTATTCAGGCAGAAGGTTCTTTTGCTGATGTGAAAAAAGACATGAATTTTCGGAGATATCTGTACCGTGGGAAAGACAAATGCACTGGCAGAAAGCATCCTTTTAGCAATGGGACGAAATATCAATAAGCTTCATTGCAAGATTCAGGCCGAAGGACGAGAAGCATCATCTTTTCATTAAAGACAACATAGATTTTGATAATTGAAAATAAAACAGTTTGAAATAAGGCATGCCGAAAGGGATATGAATGAACTGCGTTTATAGAATGGCATCGGAACCATAACTGATTTCGATGCCATTTTGGGCAGAA
>SCPO01001254.1_pt1 | contig 52524 bp, 34 predicted proteins | sample 6106821 | NCBI WGS metagenome assembly SCPO01 (sample SAMN10720448, study PRJNA508395) | human gut metagenome | isolation source: Participant 2 stool, 0 month | host: Homo sapiens | collected 2017 | reverse complement strand
TCCGTATCCGGTGCTTCCCCGGTAGTCCGCTGCCACCACGATGTATTCCTGCGCTATCAGCTCACGGATGATATGGGCATAATAGGTGTCCATATCGGCATGTACCCCACTGTGAGGAAATACGATCAACGGATATTTCTTGTTTTCCTTCACACTTTTGGGAATAAAAATGTATGCTCTGAATTTAAGTTCGTTACCAGCACTCATCGAAGTGGGATTGGACTCCTTCCAACGCGGTGGTCCACATAATATCACCTTATCTACATGGGCAATATCACCCACTTTCTCGTACCACAGGACATCATCAATCTTTTTCATTAACTGGTCAAACTGATGAACAGACAACTGCGCCCGTACTATTCCCGGCATAGTCCATAAGCAACACACAAATACCACAAATATTACTATTCTGTTTTTCATACGTATATATTTAAATAATGATTAATAGCATGTTAATTCTTGGGATATCCCGGATTCTGTTCCATCTCAGGACTAAAGATAAACTGGTCTTCAGGTATCGGCAGCACACACTTGTAAAAATCCCAATCCACCTCTTCGTCCACACTGGGAAGATGATATCCTCCTTTACGGACAATAGTCTTGCCATTGCGCAGCAAATCAAAGAAACGATGTCCTTCACCTACCAGCTCCTTACTTCGCTCATCCAACACACGGTCCAAGGTATAGTCAGCCATTGTCACTTCGTTATCGGGATTGCCCCGCTTCACAATCTCATTCAAATAACCAAGTCCCTGAACCGCAGCATCACCGCCCAACTTGCAACCAGCCTCAGCGGCAATAAGGTACACCTCGGACAGACGAAGTACCACATTGTTACATTCCAGCGGTGCAGTCTTCAGGTCCGTCCCTCTCAGTTTGTACAACCACCATACCGTTTTCCCCGCATATTTATTCTCCTCCAGCAACTGCCCGCGCACATCTCCGGGATCAGCCAGCATTTGCTCCGCATATTTCTGAGTGACAAACCCCTTCTGATAGCCATACCAATTCAATAAATATCCCCATGAATCCCGTCCTGGAGTATCATCCACACTATTGGCTATCTCAAAAAACGATTCTGAACCAAACTTGGCTTCTACCGACCAGGCAGCCACATATTTCTCATGCGGATAAAGTGCATAACTTCCCGATGTATCCGCATCCTTAATCAGTTGGTCCGCCAAATCAAATGCTTTCCGGTTATCGTCATGATACAAGTAGATACGAGCCAGCAATGCACGAGCCGCATACTTATTCATACGTCCGTTATTTTTCTCTTCGGACATCAATGTAACCGCCTCTTCCAACGTTTCTATAATAAAATCATAAGCCTGAGCAACAGTAGAACGGGGAGGATTCTCATAGGTTCCCACCAAATGGTCTATCAACGGAGCACCCAGTGACGCACCTTTATCTTTTGTATAAGGATAGCCAAAGCAACGAGTCAGATCAAACTGGCAAAGCGCAATCACCGCCATCGTCTCGCCTTTCAAAGCATTCAACTTCTTTTCATCCCCGCTTTCAATTTTTCCTTCGGCAATAGCATTCAGAATATTCCATGCCTCACGAAGAATATAAAAAGGTCGTCCCCACAATGAACCGGCATTCAAACTATTAGGACGATGATTGAACATATAGCATGTATTGCATACCCCACTTTCCTCAGAACTCTGCATATCATCTCCTTTCATGTCTCCATAGGCAAACATAGCAGCCCCGTAATATCCGGAGCCCGACATCAGATCATACAATCCGTTCACCGCATTATCCACATCGGTTACTGTACGGAAAGCCATCGTAGTAGGGATTTTATTGCTGGGAGCTGTATCGAAGAAATCACTACAACCGGCAACGAGCTGTGAAACGAATCCTAAAATAAGAAGTATTTTCTTCATAATGGTTCTGTTTTTTAGTGTAATTGATGATTAAAATTTAAGTTCCAGCCCGAAAGCATAAGTTTTCAACGGAGGCGTGTAGAATCCTACCACCCCACTCATTTCAGGATCATATTGGTCGTATGCAGCCCATGTCAACAAATTCGTACCCGAGAAATAAATACGGGCATTCCCTATTCCTAATTTCTGCAACCATGCTTTAGGAGCATTCAATCCCAATATCAGACTTTTCAGACGAATATGATCCGTAGAATGGATGGCACGTGAAGAATTATAGTTACCCCCCCTTTTTATTCCCATATACAAAACGGGGAACATCCGTTATATCACCCGGTTTCTGCCAACGGCGGCGTTGCTCGGTACTTTTATTGCTTATCACTGAATAACCATCATCTTGCAGAATGTAGGATGCATTATCATACGAATAACCACCGAAACTATAAGATAGATTGAATGACAGGTCAATGAATTTATAATTAAAGGTATTCATAAAACCTCCCGATATAGTAGGCGTAATATCTTTCAACGGAATAGGACTTGCCTGCCCCGGATCGGTCACTTTATTTTTTGTATAATTGCCATTCTCATCCTGTTGGTTATCATAATACAAGGCACTTCCGGTCTCAGGATCCACCCCCGCATACTCACGCAGATAAATAGTATTAAATGGATAACCTTCCTTACGTACATACCTGCCATCCACAAACCAAGGCAGATCTGCCAGTTTCAGAATCTTATTTTTATTATGGCTCAAATTGAAGGCGGTAGTCCAGCTGAAATCTTTCGTCTTGATGTTATTGGAACGAACTTCAAGTTCCACACCGGTATTCCGCATCTGCCCCACATTGGTCAGCAGAGAAGAAAATCCGCTGATGGAATTCAATTGCTTGCTCATCAACAGGTCTTTCGTTGTACGCGTGTACCAATCCAAAGAAACATTCACACGACTGAACAAGCCGATATCCAGTCCCAAATTCAGTGCATAATTCTTCTCCCAGGTGAGTTCCTCATTCCCCAATGTACTTTCCCACGGAGAAGGTTTCCCACTATAAAACGCCCCCGTGGTATAAGTACTCTGATAACCATAATATGAAGAAGGGAGATTTCCATTCACCCCATAGGAAGCACGAAGTTTTAAATCACTTAATACTGATTTCAACGGCTGCATGAACCTTTCCTGAGAAAGTCTCCATGAAGCGGACAAAGACCAGAAATTACCCCAACGAGTATCGGGAGACAAGCGGGATGAGCCATCCCTGCGAAAACTGAAACTGGCATAATATTTATCATCATAAGAATAGTTCACACTGGCCACATAGGACATTAATGCATCTTCCTGCAATTTCTGGTCAGCATCTATCGGATCGGCCGCATTTCCTAAAGAAGTGTTTATATCCTGCCCGTAAGTTTTCTTTGCAGCATACAAATCCTCATAATCATACTTCATCACCTCGAAAGCCGTGACCGCACTGACAGAATGCTTGCCGAAAGTTTTGGAGTAAGTTAAATTGTTCTGTGAAGTATAACGTATACGGTCAGTCATCTGCATACGTCCCCGTCCTTGATAAGTTGCTCCATCACGTCCATCCGGAGACTGAAAGAAAAAGTCCTTTGTCAACGAATAATCTACCGTAAACACACTGGATACCTTCAAGTTATCCCAAACATTATAAGCTATTTTAGCCGTACCCATAGCACGTACCGTCCGAGCGTAATAATCATTCACCTCAGCCTCCAATATCGGATTATACCCATTGTTTTCACGATACCCGCTGGCATAGGTCCCATCCTCATTGTAAATGGGAGTAGAAGGCGTCAGATTCACTTTTGATGCATAAATGGCACTTCCATAAAATTTACCTTCGGGTAAATGAACGTTCTTTGTCCACGAAAGAGAAGCGTTCATTCCAAATTCCACCTTTTTATACTTGTTACTTGCATCCACACGCCCCGTAAAGCGCTCCATTTCTGAATTCAGGGAAACACCCGTCTGTTTAGTATATCCCAAAGAACCGATAAAACTGGAATTTTGGTTGCCAGCACTGGCAGACAGGTTATAATCCTGTTGATAACCTGTCTTAAATAAAGCACTCTCCCAGTCCGAATATCCTTGAGGCAAGCGTTTGGCATACTGGTCTATATTCGCATCCGCATACTGCTGTGCCTCTTGTTCGCTTACTCCCTTATCCAGTTGAAAATTAACCAATCCTTCATGAATTAATTTCCTTCTTTCCTCGCCTCCCATTAACGGACGATATGTATAAGCGAAATCTGTGATTCCGTATTTCGCCGCCATATTGACACGAAGCTTGCCTTCCTTTCCTTTTTTAGTAGTGATAAGCACGACTCCATTAGCACCTTTCGCACCATACAATGAAGCAGATGCCGCATCTTTCAAAACGGTGATACTCTCAATATCCGCCGGATTCAGCGTTTCAATGAATCCCATTCCTCCCGCTTCGGACATACTGGTAAAGTTACTCAAGTCATAAGATGGGATAGGTACTCCGTCCAATACATACAAAGGTTCGGTAGAAGCATTCATGGAAGCAACTCCCCGTACCCGTAAAGTTGTTTTCGCACCGGGCTGCGAAGAAGTACCGGCAACCACACTGATGCCCGGTATATTCGATTCAATCATCTGCCCCACGGAGACAACAGGTAAAGCCTCCAGCTTTTCTGTAGTCAGAACAGAAGCAGATCCAGTATAAGTTGCCTTCTTGAAATCTCCATATCCGGTAACGACCACTTCGTCCAACGTATTGGTATCCTCTTTCAATATAATATGAAAATCCCCTTTCCCTTTTGTCGGAATATCTTGTGCCAAATATCCTATATAGCTCACAACCAACGAAGCAGATTCGTCCACTTCCAACGTAAACTTCCCATTAAAGTCGGTGATAACCCCATTGGTACTTCTGCCTTTTTCCACAACATTAGCACCAATCAGAGGTTCTCCCATTACATCTTTCACCACTCCCGTCACTCTTTTCTTTCTAGAACCGGGTTGCGAGACAGCTTTCTTCTCAATAAAATAGATTTTGTTGTTCCTGATTTCAAAAGTAAGATTAATTCCTGAAAGAAGTCTTGTCAATGCCTCCTTCAGTGTGACATCTTTGAGTTGCATGGTTACCTTACGATTCACATCGACCAACTGGTCACTGAAAACCAAGCTCATACCGGTCTGGCTTTTAATAGATGCCAGAACTTTTTCCACCCTCTCATTCTTAAAATCTAAAGAGACTTTTTGCGACTGTGCTGAAACAGTAAAGCCAAATAAAAGGACTCCCAACAGCAGTAATGTCTTCATTTTGGTTCTTGCTTTCATTTTCATCAATAGTATTAGTTTGAAACAAAAGAATTTCTTATATAGGCTAACACATCATCCAGAAAAAGGTATGAGTCCTTTTTTCGTTTTCAAAAAAATAGATGCAAGTGTATTCACTCACATCTATTCCACATTTACCTTTATAGTTTCCATTATTTGGTGCCTACTTCAAACAGACCGTCTTCCACCTCCGTAAAACAGATATTAGAAACAGTTTCCAAATCATAGAGTACATCCGACGCGTTTACTTTTCCTGTTGACAAAGTAAACCTGTTCTTCAGTACCGTAGAATCTTTCACAATAAAATGAACGTCATAATGCCTTTCCATCACCTTTATAATCTCATTAAGCGGAGTCAGATAAAAATTAAGGCTGTTGGAACGCCATGCCGAAATCTGCTCCATATTATCCGGGCGGGAAATCAGGCATTTCCCCGACTGACGATTATATTCCGCACTCTCCCCCGGAACAAGCCTGTACTCCTTCGCATTATGATCCCTGAAAAGAATTCCTCCTTCATCCAAAGTTACCCAAATATTGGGTTCGGCAGCATATGCTTTTACATTAAATCTGGTTCCGGTCACTCTCACTTCCACCCCTTGCAAATCCACCTTAAAGGGACGGTTTTCATCTCTGGCAACATTAAAATACCCTTCTCCCCAAAGCTCCACCGTACGATTGAACAATCCAAATTGCTTGGGATACCTCAAACGGGAATCCGAGTTCAAGTGTACAATACTGCCATCCTGCAAAATTACCCGCATCTGTTCACCATAAGGAACACTTATTTCAGCATATTCCGTTTCAGAGAAAATCCCCGTCCGGTTCACCAAAAACAACAAAGAAACGCTTAAGAAAACAAATGGTAACAATACAGCCGCCACCCACATCCACTTACGGCCGACCGATCTCCTTCCACGCTCACGTTTTATCTCACTCATAAACCGCTGTTTCATCTTCATGCCGGGAATAGAAGGAAGTCTAACATCTTCCGGCATCTCTTCTGCAAGCTCTTCCATCTCACGGTCCAATCGTCCAGACAAATACTTACGCCCTTCTTCCGTAACGAACCAACCGGCAACTTTCCGAGCTTCTCCAGGAGCAGCTTTGTTGTCAAGTACTTTATCTATCACCGATTCATCTATCTTCATAATCTATTTTTTTCGTATATTTATAATAACACCCCACTCCGATAAAAGTATGAGTGCATTTCAGTCTATTAAATAAATCCATATTACAGGAAACCACATAATCAAAGATTCAATCGCATTACGAAGCGCCTTTATAGCCTGTGTGTAATGAGATTTCACTGTAGGGACAGTTATGCCCATCCTGTCGGCAATCTCTTGATTGGATAACCCATATTCTATTTTCAGCAAGCAGATTTTTTGTTTCTGAGGAGGAAGTTTGTCAATGGCAACCCGCAAGGATTTTCTGAGTTCACCATGTTCAAACTGGGTTAAAAAAGCATCTTCGTCCTCATCATTCACCTGTTGGGCCATTTCATACAATTTCTCAAATACCAGATTGCGATGCCTCAATTCATTCAGTATATAATTCTTCAAGATAGTAAATAACAAACTTCGAATACCCGACTCAAAACTAAAAGTTTCCCTCTGCTCCCACAATTTCATAAAAAGAAACTGAACTGCGTCCTCCGCCTCTTCTTCCGATTTCAAAAAACGATAGGCTATGGTGTACAATAACCGATGGTAACGGTCAAAGACAGCAGCAAAGGCATACTCTTTACCACGGCGAAGATCGTCATATAACTTTTGGTCAAAATCCGGATATTGATTCATAATAAATGCTTTTCCCAAGTTTTCTTAAAAGGCCAACTTATTACAAAGATAGTACAAATGTGGGTATCTCTTGTTAGATTTCTCAAAAAAAACGGTTCGTTTTGTTTTTGATTTTTAAAATATCTTACACAAGAAGACAAATATCATACATAAAGAGATCAATTCAACATCTATAAACAAAGTATATACAAAGAATATCATTACCATGATGGAACGCAATCATGACTGGCCTTTGATTTCGTCGAAAAAAACAAACCCATCTCATATGCTTTGGTTTCCGTCCTATTTACGAGGAATTCCTTATCGGTACGGCTACATTCGTTAATCATCGTCCAATAACGGTAAAAAGCGGACTACCATGATCCAGAGTTAAAACTTCAGTATTTTCCTTTTTCATTTTATTTATGGACACGAAGATACAACAGACTGTTCAAGAAAAAGTTGATTATTGTAGATGTGCGCAGGTTAATGTAATTCAGAAGGTCAGATCTGTCTTCAGAGTAAAAAATATTCTGGTACGGAAGGGAAATTGGATGTGAAGGAGCCTATATATAAATATATACCTCCCCCAAGATATAAAACCCGCCCCCCTGCAACAGCCCTGCTTGAACAAACTTGTTAGTCCCCTGTTCCAACCTCCGGAGGCTATGAATGTTTTTTCTTAACAAGTAACAGTCTGCTCTGATATAGAACCTAAACCCGAAAGATTATATATCTTACAAGTGTAACATATATAACGATGACACCTGAAGATCTATCATGTGTCACGGCATCTTCTATGATTCATAATCAAACCGATCAAGTATCATTCATCTATAGAAAAGAAAATTGCCTTCATCATTCATAAAAACAAATAATGAAGGCAATACACTAAATTATATACAATCAATCCCTAATCATTCAGCTACTACTTCAATTACACGACTGTTGAGTTGCTGTGTAGTAAACCTTAATTCCGCAACACTATTATAAATTAAACTTTTTAAGTACCTGAGCAACAAAAAGTTGCTCAGGATTTTGCCATGTCAGAATTTTCACTTATCTTAGTGTTGCAAAAAAAACAAGAGAATCCGACGATAGACATGGCGAAGATACAAATTAAATCTGAGAGACTCACTCCTTTTGGGGGATTATTTTCAATCATGGAGCAATTTGACTCCACATTATCATCTGTAATCGACTCAACCCTCGGTCTAAGGTGTAGATCGTTCGGTTATCAGTACAGCGAAATCATCCGTTCTCTCATGAGTATCTACTTCTGTAGCGGTTCATGTATTGAGGATGTCACTACTCATTTGATGAACCACCTCTCGCTTCATCCGACACTTCGCACTTGTAGCTCTGATACTATCCTCAGGGCGATAAAGGAGTTGACGCAAGAAAACATTTCATACACATCAGATATGGGCAAGACCTACGATTTCAATACGGCTGACACTCTCAATACTTTATTGCTCAATTGTATATTTGCATCTGGCCAACTGAAAGAGGGTGAGATGTATGATGTTGATTTCGACCATCAGTTCATAGAGACAGAGAAGTATGATGCAAAGCCTACATACAAGAAGTTCCTTGGTTATCGCCCTGGCGTGGCGGTTATTGGCGATTTGATAGTCGGTATAGAGAATAGCGATGGTAACACAAATGTTCGTTTCCATCAGAAGGACACGCTGAAGAGGTTCTTTGCGAGATTTGAACAGAATGGGCTCACTATCAATCGCTTCAGAGCTGATTGTGGATCATGTTCCGAGGAAATCGTGGAGGAAATAGAAAACACTGCAAGTCCTTCTATATCCGTGCTAACCGCTGCAGTTCGATCTACAATGACACCTTTGCTCTCAAAGGCTGGAAAACTGAGGAAATCAATGGCATTGAGTTTGAATTGAACTCTATCCTTGTTGAGAAGTGGAAAGGTAAGGCATATCGACTTGTGATTCAAAGACAGAAACGGATGGATGGTGTGCAGGATTTTTGGGAAGGAGAATACACATACCGTTGTATCCTGACTAACGACTATGATTCTTCCGTAAGAGAAATTGTCGAGTTCTATAACCTTCGTGGAGGAAAGGAACGTATCTTCGATGATATGAACAATGGTTTCGGGTGGGACAGATTGCCCAAATCCTTCATGGCAGAGAACACAGTGTTCCTCTTCTTACAGCACTTATCCGTAACTTTTACAAGGCCATTATTCAAAGACTTGACGTAAAGAAGTTCGGGCTCAATGCAACAAGTCGCATAAAAGCGTTTGTCTTCAGGTTTATCTCTGTACCAGCCAAGTGGATCAGGACATCAAGGCGGTATGTGCTGAACATCTATACCTGTAATAATGCTTACGCAGATGTTTTCCAGACTGATTTTGGATAATGCCTACAACTTATGGGAATGATATTGTGTATTGCCTCAAGTCACATTGTGGGGTAAGGGGATATTGTAGGCAGAAGTGGGTGCTTCAAGTTCAAATTATCTGCAAATTCAGTAATGAGAGGACGTGTAAACGCAATAAGGACGTTCAAGGGCTTAGTTGCGGATTTGAGGGTAAATAGATTCAATCCTACATTCATCAAGAATTCTCCAGAGAAAACCTCACCATTGCCTGATAAAGAAGAATTGGCTCCAGGCATCAAGTTGATTTCTTTCACACGATACATTTTGTCTGCATCAAGCCCCTGCAAACGCACCGGCAATGTTTTTTCCGCATAACGGGGATGAATATCGAAAGCAAATACAACTGCTTTATCCTTATCTTTGCCCACATACATAGTAGAGGTATGATTACTGCCATAAGGAGATACCAAACGGTACATATCGCCTTCCAGAACGACCGGTTTCAAACGATTATAATTCTGTACAGCAGTACGGCAATAAGTTTCATCATCCTTACTCATATCCGCTAATTTTATATCAAAACCGAGTTTGCACATCATAGCCACATCCGTACGGAATTTCACACTGCTATTCTTATTCCATGTGGTAACATGAGCGCACATTGTCTTGGCTGGGAACACCTGTGAAAATCCCCACTGAATAAATAAACGTTCAATAGGATCGGTATTATCACTAGGCCAGAATTCTGTAAAATAGCTCAAAGCCTCATAATCCGAACGCCCACCGCCACCGGAACAAAGCATCATCGGCAGATCAGGATATTTTGCTTTCACACGTTCCAATACATTATACAAGCCACGCACATAATCAATATATAAATGTGACTGCTTGTCTTTCAAATAAACAGAATAAATATTTGTAATAGGGCTATTGCAATCCCATTTGAAGAAAGCGATATCAGGATATTTTGTCATCAAATTGTCCACAACCCGAACACATAATCCTGTACTTTCGGATTACTCAAATCCAGAACCAACTGATTACGGAAATAATACTCGTCACGGTTCGGAAGATGAATCACCCAGTCTTTATGCTTTTCATACAACTCACTCTTAGGATTCACCATTTCCGGTTCAATCCAGATACCGAACTTTATACCTTTTTTCTTAGCGGCTTCCGTCAGATAACCAATGCCATGAGGAAGCTTGTCAGCCGTTTCATCCCAGTCACCTAACCCTTGATGATCACCACTGCGCGGATACTTGTTGGCAAACCAACCATCATCCAACAAAAACATATCCACACCCAGTTCTACTGCATCATCCATCAACTTTACCAATTTCGCTTCATCAAAATCAAAATAGGTGGCTTCCCAATTATTCAACAAAGTCATACGAGTCTGGTTCCCATCCTTTACCTGATACTTACGGGCCCAATCATGGAAATTACGGCTAGCCTGTCCTTTACCTTTAAAACTGTAAAAAAAAAATCGGGAGTACGGAAGATTTCATTCGGTTTCAGACTATATTCCGAAGCATACGGATTAATACCCGAAATAACACGCAGTTCGTTCTTATTATCTACTTCGAATACAAAACTGAAATTACCTGTCCATCCTAATGTTCCGACCAACACTTCACCTTGGTTCTCTTCTGATTTTCCATCCAATGCAAGTTGGAAGAAAGGAGAGCAGAACATATTGGCACGTGCTCCCAATTTAGTATCAATCGTTTTCTTGCCAAATTCCAAAGGCTGTTCCTTCACATGCGCCTCACTGGCCCAGTCTCCCGAGAATTCAGTCAGGAAATAGTTGGCACGATTCAAGTGCAACATGGAAGACGCGTACTTATGAAGCTGCACAGGTTTCTTTTCCCGATGACTGATTTCAGTGAAAGTCTTTATTAGATTTTCTTTCTGGTAAGCCACATAATGAAGTTTTACAGTTACAGGATATTTATCATCCTGCATAGTAATCACTACTTCATCTACCCCCGGCGACACTTGATTCCGAGTATGAGATATATATTTCAACAAAGTAGAAGGATTGCCGTCATTATGCACTATATGAATAGCCGGTTCAAAATAATCTTCCATGCCATGAGTAAGATATGCTTCGCTGCCCTGCGGCAAGTGGGCAATATCTGTAGCATGATTCAACCTCTTTCCCAAATAACTTTGATATAGACGTCCATTATCACCAACCCGGTAAATAAGGTCTACATTTTCTGTACTAATTTTAATTACTGGCTTATCCGCCGCCTTTAACATAAATGATATGCATAAAAAACATATCAAGAAGAGCAATCTTTCTTTCATGGTATTATTCATCGATTAAAATTATAGTGCAAAAAAGAGAGAAGCTCAAAAATCCCTACTCAAATGCGCCATAAAATAAGAATTTTGACGCTTATACCCTCAAAATCATCGAAATCAAGCCTGTATTGTAGGTAAAATCAAGGAAATATGCTATCTTTGTTATCCAATTCTAATACATGGATATATGCCACGAATTAAAGATGGATTTAAAGGAGAACGCGCTATCGTACTTCCTGCTTTTCTGATTGAAGAATTAAAGCAAGATCCGTTAGGCAGTGAACTTTACATCACAGATATAGGATATTATCCTCATGCCTATTTTCATTACCGGAAACGCGACACCGAGGAAGTAACCGAGTTTATCCTCATTTATTGTATGGAAGGAGAAGGGTGGTTCGAGTTAGACAAACATCAATATGCAGTTACCGCCAACCAATTTTTCATTCTACCCGAACACCAAGCACACGCTTATGGCAGTAATGAGGAAAATCCCTGGACTATTTACTGGATCCATTTCAATGGAACAAAAGCTGCATTTTTCAGTGCCGGTTTTGACCGTCCGAAAAGCATCACTCCACAAGAGGATTCACGAATCAAAGAAAGATTAGTACTCTTCGAAGAAATCTACTCGTCCATCAGTTTCGGATATAGCAAAAATTATATGCTTTATGCCACTACTAGTCTCTTCCATTTTTTAGGTTCCATGAAATTTATTGGCGAATATCGGGATTGTGGCTCTATGCGCAATAGTTACAGAAACAAAGATGTAGTGCAAATAGCGATTCATTTCATGCAAGAAAATTTGAGCAAGACCATTCGTCTGGCAGATATCGCTGCGGAAGTAAACCTCTCGGTTTCCTATTTCTCTAATCTGTTTGAAGAAAAGACAGGCTCCTCTCCTCTTCGATATCTTACCTATCTCAGAATACAGGAAGCCTGTCATTACCTGGATTTTACCAACCTGAAAATTAACCAAATAAGTCCCTTGGTAGGCTATGAGGATTCTCTTTATTTCTCCCGGTTATTCACTAAGACGATGGGAGTGCCTCCATCAGCTTACAAAGAGAAGAAAAAAGGTTAAGACTTACGCCATCTACCAACAGTCGGTCCGGAAAGGAGCAACCGGGAGGCCGTTCTCTCCGTACAAATTACAATCCGGATTATCCGCCCAGCCATAACGTGCAGCAAGAGGGATAGAAACTTCAGGAGAAAAAACTATAATTTTCCCATTCTGGACCATCGCCTCTGCCGGATAAAACACACGGTCCGGCCCTGCAATGGTAAAGCCTTTTAAAGTTGTACCTTTAATCTGAAATCCATCTTGCTTTTGTCCGAAATCCAATTCCATTTTATCCCCTTTGATTCTATAATTCCGGAATACAGGAGCCGAACCGGAAACATTTTTTCCATAACTACCGGCCAGGGCAACCAAGGCCAAACGGCGTCCCACCTCTTGCTTATTCTTAGGATGAATGTCATCAGCCAAACCAATATCAATGGTCACAGCCATACCAACTTGGTCAAGTTTTAATGCTTTAGTTTGTGCTTCACGCAAAGCCGCCCATTCGGAATCCGGCTGTATTTCCTTGGATTCCATAAAATTAGCCAATTGTACAAAATAAAAGGGGAAATCACTCCGCCATTGCCGGCGCCAATCCGTAATGAGAGCAGGAAACAAATCCCCATATTGTTCCGGACGGCCTACATTGGCTTCACCTTGATACCATATTACTCCTTTAATGGGAAAAGCAGTCCATGGTTTGACCATCGCATTGAACAGTACCGTAGGATAACTGGAACTTTGAACGGGAGAAACCGGTGCGGGTGGAAACCCTTTTAAAGAAAGTCCGATACGATATTTCCAATCTCCTGCCAAACTGATCCGCTTTCCATCAGCTTCTACATAAAGTTCCTCCGCCTTGCCATGAATACCGCCCTCTCCACCAAAATCAGAAACACGAACAGCAAGAACCGCCTTACCAGCCTTCACTAATTTTGCAGGAATGGTATAAGTACGCGGTGTCATATAACCTGCCCCCCGGGCAATCTCCACCCCATTAAAATAAGTGATGTCTTCATCATCAATCATCCCCAAATTTAACTTTAACGGTTTACCAATCCATTCTACCGGGATTTCAAAGCTACGACGGAACCATACAACTCCATCAAAATCTTTCAAACCATTCCTTTCCCAGTAACCGGGAAGACACATATCCTGCCATTGTTCTTCTGACAAGTCCAGTGCAATCCAGCAAGGCTTATCTTCCTCCATTCCCTTGTCTTCCTTAGAAAAAAGAGATTGCCACTCGGAGCGCTCTTGATTATAGGCCTTTTCCATACGAACAGGGTCAAAATCCAATTGTTCCATCTTAGCCAACTCCTCATGAAAGCCCAGTACCTGTTTCAATGTTTCATAGCTGGTCCACGCTTCAGCAGGTGTTCCTCCCCATGTACAGTCAATCACTCCTACAGGAACATTTAACTCCTTCCATAATGAACGGGCATAAAAATAAGCGAGCGAAGAGAATTCAGGAATTGTGGCGGAAGAACATTCCTGCCATCCTCCCATCGTAGCCTCCACATCACTCAACGGAATTACTGAAGTATTTTTCTTCACTTGGAACAAACGGATAGAAGGATAATTCGCCTCCGCTATCTCCTGCTCATAATTCATGACTTTCCCCCAACCCGCAACAGGCATCTCCATATTAGACTGGCCGGAACAAAACCATACCTCTCCCACCATTACATTTTTTAATTGCAATTTCTTACCATCCGTAAATGTCAACGTATAAGGCCCTCCTGCAGCAGGAGTAGGCACAGACAAAGTCCAATAACCATCCTTATTCACCGGAGTCACATACACTTCATTATTCCAGCCTGTAGTTACTTTTAAGGTTTTGCCCAATGCCGCCTTACCATGAAAAGTAACCTTCGTATTTTGCTGAAGAACCATATTGTCCGTAAAATAAGCGGGCAAGACCACCTTGGCGTAAGAAATACACGTCAGGCTGAAAAAAGAAAGAAAAAACAAGATGCTTCTCATATAAAATAGTTGTAAATTAACAAGAAAATATATACATACCAGTACTAACAATACGATCACATGGCTTGCCTTCTTGTTATCAGAAAAGAAATAACAAGAAGACAAGCACATTTATTTTCAGTTTATAGTAATTGTTTTCTTAAAGCGTATATCATCTGAGGCGGCTCCTATCTGAATTTCAAAGTCCCCAGGTTCTACCACTTCCTCCATTTTTGCATTATACAGAGCTAATTCTGCGATTGGCAAAGAAAGCTCCACACATTGACTTTCGCCCGGCTTGATCAGAACTTTTTGAAATGCCTTTAACTGTTGGATGGGAGTAGCCACCGTGCTTACTTTATCACGTACATAAAGCAGCACAACCTCCTTGCCATCGCGCCTACCCGTATTCTTGATCGTAACGGATACTTTCAATGTATCACTTGCAACCAATAACGTATCACTCAGTGCACAATCCACATAATCAAACGTAGTATAACTTTTTCCATGTCCAAAGTTCCATAAAGGTTCCGGTTTATCAAAGATATAATGACCTTTAGGTTCTTCAGGAGTACCCGGCTGGTCAAAAGATTCTTCACGATCTGTCACGAAATGATTATAAAAACAAGGAGTATTACCTGTGCTACGCGGGAAAGATACATTCAACTTACCCGACGGATTCACCTTTCCAAGCAAAATATCTGCCAATGTACATCCTTGCTGCTCACCTGCATACCATTGCACCAACACTGCATCTGCATTTTCTTTCACCCAAGGCATAGCAAGCGGTTTACCCGCAATCAGAACGACAATCATAGGCTTGCCCGTTTTCTTTATCTCCTTCAACAGCTCCTCCTGCACCCCAGGAAGTTCCAATGAGGAAAGATCAAATCCTTCACCTGCCGTAGAATATTTAGGACTTCTTCCCAGATAAGTGCTTCGTGTACCTACCGCCACCACAGCTATATCACTGTTACGGACAACTTCCACAGCTTCGGCAATATGTGATTTGTCCTGGCTCCACCAATCACATCCTTCAGCATGACGGATCATTATTTTATCACCTGCACTTTCCTGCAATCCTTACAACAAACTGACTGCTTCTTTAGTATCCCCCATCGTCCAAGCGTAATCGCCCAACACGGCTTGATTACTGTTAGGCCCCACCACTGCAACAGACTTGTATTTATTCAAGTCTAAAGGAAGAATATCATTTCTGTTTTCCAATAATACGGCACTCTCGTCAGCCACTTTCTTAGCCAATGCCACCTTTTCAGCATTGCGAACGCCCTTCTTCACCAGTTTAGGATCACCATAAGTTTCATCAAATAAGCCCAATTCAAACTTCACCGTCAATATTCTGCGCACGGCCTGATCTATATATGCAACATCAAGCCTTCCCTCCTCAACTTGTTTTTCCAATGTTTCGTAAGTCGAATCAATGTTCAAGTCCACTCCAGCCATTAATGCCATACGCAGCCTCCTCACGGCAGCCTGCCGCATGATGAAAAGTCATCAGACGCTCCACCGAACCCCAGTCAGAATAAGTGTATCCTTTAAAGCCCAGTTCTCCCCGAAGAATATCAGTCATATAATAAGAAGAACCTGTAACCGACACTCCATCATACGCACTGTAGCAAGTCATCACCGCCCACGGAGAAGTTTCCTTATAGCTTTACGGAACGGATAAAGATAAAGACTACGCAATTCACGTTCTCCTCCACTTACTCCCGCACAATTCAAGCCTCCAGACGGAGTGCCATGGGCTACAAAATGCTTGGGCATACAAGTAATTCTGTGTTTTGATAATCCCTTTGATAAACGCCACTCCCATTTCGCAATATCAGATAAGGGTCTCCGTGATTTATCGACTGCGCTCAAAACGGGGAGGAAACAGCGCAATTATTCTGAATAATACCCTGTATGCCCTCAGCAGAAGTCAACAACGGAATTCCCAAACGAGTCTTAGTACGCATATAATGCTGTAATTCTTTATACATCACGGCAATCATAAGCAGACATACTCATTTCATGAGTTGTCCCATAACTTTCCCGAGAAGATCCGGTCAATCTCATCCAACCGGCCAGACGCACGATTCTGCAATTGTAATACCTTTTCGTGCAATGTCATTCTAGACATAAGGTCGTCTACACGCTTCTCTATTGGGGATGTCCTGTCTTTATAGAGAGGATGTCATCTCAGCCCAAGCTGAAGATGATACACTCATCACTATCCCCATACAGAACAGAATAAATTTATTAGTACACATACTAATCTGAATTATTTGTTATTATAAGGAGTTACCACTAACTTATATTTGTCGCCCTGCAACAAATTCTCATCAAATGTAATGCTCAAATTCTTTGTTTCTCCTGGCATCAACGTAAAATAGTTGTCATTCATCAATGCCGGCAGAATGCGTTCGCCATCCGAAGTACGAACAGCCTGCACATGTACAGCAAAAGCTACTCCCTTAGCCGATTTCGGAAGTGTTATGACCGCTTGTATCTCCGCCTCACCATTCTTACGAATTAACTTGGAAGAAGTTTTCAGTTCAGCTTTTGGCAAAGTATTCAAAGCCGTAAAGTCCAGACGGTCGTTGCCACGCCAGTAATTGTTTTCTGATACGATCTTTCCTGATTTATCTTTCAACGTCAGACGGATAAAATGTACATCACTCAAACCCTCACTAGGCTGTGTTCCACCCAATACATCAAAGCTCCATAATGAGTAACCAAACCACCAACCTAGTTCAATACCAAACATACGTACATAGCGGGCATCGACTTCAGGGAAAGTAATTTCATCGACTCCTCCACGTCCCTCATCAGTTTTATACACTTCTTTCCAAGTCTTGGCGTCATCAGAAACCTGAATTTTATACCCCTTACCAAAAGACGCCTCCCAATCCAAACGAACTCCACCTACAGGTTGTACACTGCCCAAATCCACATAAATCCATTCATTTTCCGCTTTTGCCGCTGCCCAACGGGTATCTTTTTTCCCATCCGTAGCATCCGAAGGCTGTCCATAAGTGGTACTTGAAGCAAAAGTCGGCTTATTCAATGACAGATTTTTACGCTCTTTATTGAAACCTATCGTAAAACATTGCACCGTAGAATTGCTAGGAGAGTTTACGATGGCTGATTGGGTATAAGCCTCCACAGATTTCCCATCCATATTGTAAACTTTTACTTCAGCAGTCAAACCTTCCATATCACGTGCTGTGGTATTAGCAATCTTCACACCGTCCGTCACAGGGTTCCAAAGAATATGCACCGGTTCACAAGCTGATTTTGCCCCCCAGAAAGCTCCTGTCAAATCATAATAATAATCATAAGTTTGCCAAACCATAGACGGATATGCCGACTGTCCCATCCAAGTCATGATGCCTGATGCATCCTCCCACATACGATCCAGCCAACCCTCATACATAGCCTTATTAGACTCAATATTGACAAGCTGAGCCTTACGGCAATAATCTTCAATCCCTTCGGGCTTACCAAAACCTTTGGTTATGGAAGCATCATAACGATCGGGAGCTGCATTAAAAGCATTTTGGCCAAAATAGTGTTTGTTCCACATTTCATCACGAGGCCACCAGTTCTCCTTAGGCATAAACTTCTTAAAACTTTCAAAGGTAGGAACTACAGCTGTACCAATTTCCGTACGGAATCCCCAGCCACGCGCCGGATCTCCTTCCAAGCCATCAGGATATTTAGTAAAATAAAAGCGGGGTTCAAATGCTCCCCACGGACCACTACCGGTCAAGCCCTGAGCATGAGAGTTTGCTTGAAAATAACGATCACCTCCATCAAAAGTCCTGATATTTTCCGCCATCCATCCTTCCAAAGGAGGCTGAGGATTGGACTCATTATCGCCACACCACACGGCTATACTAGGGTGATTACGAACACGTTTGATTTTCTCCATCATATTATTATTGAACACATTGAGGTCATAAGGCAAATTCGGATTAGAGTTTATCCAAAAATCGTCCCATACCATAATGCCATATTTATCACACGCCTCATAGAATTCATCATCTGTAACAGAACCGAGCCAATTACGTATCATATTAAAGTTCATTTCCTTATGCAGACGGATTTTGGTATCATATTCCGCACCACGGCAACGAAGCATATATTCAGACATTCCCCAATTCGCCCCTTTGACAAATACCGGAACATCATTAATATAAACATGGAATGTATTACCTTCTTTATCATAAGAATATTTCTTTATACCAAAAGAAACATCTTTCGTTTCCGAAACCTTTCCATCCACCATCACCTCGAACTTACAATGATAAAGATTGGGGTCTCCATATCCATTCGGCCACCACAGACGCGGCTGGTCTATACACAGTTGTGGGAAATAACGTTTGTCAAACTTCACCTGTTCAGTAGTATGGGCATTCACCTCTAATTCTTTTTGAAAAATAATGTTTCCCGGAGTAATTGTTCCGCGCACCAATACCTTCGTCTTTTCGACCGAGTTATTCTTGACATCAAGCGCCACACTCAAATCAGCTCTGGCACGGGTAGGTAAATTTGTACGTATCCAAGGATCAATTAAAGTAGCTGTTCCCGTATTCGTAAGAAATACCTTATCAGTTATACCACTATTCAACCCCGGCACATAAGGCATCCAATCCCATCCACCACTAGACAAATAGGTAGGGCTGCCCTGATTAGCCAATGGAGTATCAGGTATATGGACAAGTACAGCCAATACATTTTCTTTATCACGATTTACTAGTGAAGTGACATTAAAATGTCCACGATGCATAAACCCATCCAGTTTACCCAATAACGTTCCATTCAGATAGACTTCCGCACGACGGTTTACCCCATTAAAATTCAACCATATCAATTCTTTTGTAAAATCGGCAGGAACACGGAATGTAGTACGATACCAAAAGCTACGGTCGTATTTGTCGCGGTTTACTTGATGAATATTGTCACCAAAGTTAGGATCTTTTTCCAGCCCTGCTATTACATACGAGTTAAAAGCTGTTCCAGGCACAACAGCATCTACCCAGGCAGAAACATTATATCCGTTTTCGCAAAGTGATTTCACATCCGTTCCGACTTCAGCCTGAGGCTTTAATTTCCATCTCATCTGTGGGTTATCGCTATGTAAATATACAGTTTGGGCATGCAGTACTTGCATACATCCCATTAGGGCTAATGCAACCCATGTTTTTTTTACGTTTTTCATATTATAGTCTTTTCATATTTATCAATCATCTATTCCTCTTTTTGCACTTGAAAATGAAACAAGGTACAATGTTCATAAGCTTTCTCCGGTAACACCAGGCAGGAAGGAAAATCCGAATGAGAAGGAGTATCCGGATAAAACTGTGTTTCCAAACAGACGGCTGTATCCGGTCGTTCATAATATCCCGCTGTATACAAAAGAACAGCAGGCAAATCTGTCATCACTGTCATTTTTCGTCCTGTAACAGGTTCGTATAAAGAGGCAGCCTCTAACATCTCCACAGATATTTCATCTTTCAATATATAGCAATGATTATATCCTTTATTCCAAAGTAATTGCTCATGGTCAGCATACAGGTCTGTACCTATTGGTTTTAGGGAAGTAAAGTCAAATGGCGTATTTTTAACATTCATTCTTTTTCCCGTAGGAATAAATGCCGGGGTAGTATCCAATATCCGGTCGGCCGGAATATGCAACCGATGCTCCGTTATCTTTTTTCCCTTACCACACAAATTGAAATATGCATGATTTGTCATATTGATGTAAGTAGCACAGTCAGTTTCCGCATAATGCCGTACAGAAAGTTCATTGTCCTCATTGAAACGATAGTCTGTTATCACGCGGATATTTCCCGGAAAACCTCCTTCTCCGTCTGGCGAATACAGACTAAAACGGATGCCATCCGGTAATTCTTCCCACTGCCACACCTTGTTATGAAAGCCAGAAAAACCGCCATGATTGGTGTTATTCCCATCATTAGCCTCCAAATGGAAGGTTTTCCTATCTATTGTAAAAGAAGCATCGGCTATACGATTGGCAAATCTGCCGATGGTTGCCCCCATATAATAAGAATCTTCCAAATAACCGGCCAAGGAATCATAACCAATCAGCACATTGTCCAATGCTCCTTGAACATCAGGTACTGAAGCTGTAATCCAACGAGCCCCCCAATTCGTGAATTCCATATAGACTCCTGAAGAATTCATCACAGTAAATCGTAATACAGGTTCTCCGTCAGAGGTATAAGTTTCTATTTTATGTGCTATTTTCATATTATTCCAGATTTCAGAAAAATTAAAAGCATCAGGTAGGAAGCAGATGTTTCCTCCTGATGCTTCTAATTTATATGGATAGAAACAATTTATTTGCTATATCCCGGATTCTGGTCTTCAGGGCCGAATGCATCATTTGTTTTAATTTCAGTATCAGGAATAGGATAGCGCTTATGGAAATCTTGAATTGTTCCTGATTCTTTTGCCCAACGGTTACGTTCTTTTATCAATTCTACAAATTTATTAGTACGAAGCAAATCAATACGTCTCCAGCCTTCGAAGCAAAGTTCACGCAAACGTTCATCCATTACCTTATCACGGAATTCATCTTTGCTCATTCCCGAATTCCATTTCTTATCTTCTGGCAAGTTTCCTCCCCATGCACGAGTACGAATTTGATTATTTACGATCTGTACAGCTTCCGAAGTCTGTCCTAATTCATTCAGACATTCAGCATGCAATAATAATACATCAGCATAACGAATCATTGAAAAGTTCTTACCAGAATTCCACATATTATTAATGCCAAGCCCTGAAAGAATATCTGTACGATAGTCTTCATATTTCTTTATATGTGGTTCCAATTCATCTGTAGTTCCCGTCCATTGAGTCTTTGACAAATCAGGAGTTACATATTCAAATGTACCATCCTCCGAATATTTATTAGTATAATACGTAAAATCATAACGCAATGCTTCTTCTTTACGCAAATCTCCATCTTCCCAAATGCCACCTTCTTCTACTGTCTTATAAGCAAAAGGAGTCGGAACTAGAAAATCGTAACCAGAGAAAGAGCATCCCTGACCAAACCAAGAGTCACATGCACGAGAACCACAATCAAACTCCCAATAATTACAATCAGGATATACATTATTAAATTGCAACTCAAACAATGACTCTTTTGTATTAGGATTATCATAACGATACAAGTCAGCATAATCATTTAGTAATTCATATCGTCCCATATTGATAATAGTCTTAAAACATTCATCAGCCTTGGCAAAATCCCGCAATCCTGTCTCTTCCGGAGCTGCCATATAAGCCTTTCCTAACATAGCCCATGCAGCCCCAACAGTAGCACGCTGCGGTTCACTATTATAAGACTCAGGCAAATTATTGGTAGCAGTAATAAAATCATTAATAATATATTCCCATACAGTCTTTAAAGGTTGACGTCCCAAGCCCAATTCATCAGTACGGTTCATATCTATCACAGGGATTTCACCCCAATACATGCTTAATTCAAACATTAATAAACCACGAATAAAGCATGCCTCTCCCATCAACTGTTTAGCACGTTCCGGTTCTTCAGTGGTCATACCCAATGCATATATAGCTTTAGCAGCTGAAACGACAGCCGGCCAACGGTTGTTCCAAATAGAACTAACCTGAGTAGATGTAGGATTCAACTGTCCATTATATTTATCCATACCAGCTTGATCTCCTGAAGAAATCAACTGATAATTACCCTGCTGTGTTTCATCTGTCCCCAAATAAGGCATCAATCCATTACGCCCTTCTTTACAGCCCCTATAACTCTTATACAATCCAAGAACTAAAGGTTCTACATTATCTATTTTTTCAAATACTTGTTCCTCAGTCAAAGATCCCGTAGGTTCTACTTGCAGAAAGTCTGAGCAAGAAGAAGTATTCAGTGCAAAGGACAAAGCCAAAGCATATATCGCACTATATCTATATATCTTTTTCATTGTTGTGTTTTCTTTTAAAATTAGACTATTTATTCTATCCTTCCATTAAAAAGCCAAATTAAGACCAAAAGTATACATACGTGTAGGAGGATACCAATCACCGGTTTCCGGATCATAACCATTATAATTAGTTAAACAAAAAAGATTAGAACCGGTGGCATAAACACGCAGGTTAGTCAGTTTCAGAGCATTTATCACTTTAGTCGGGAAAGTATAGGCCAATGTCAAAGCAGACAAACGCAAGAAAGAAGCTTTCTGCACACTAAAATCCATAGAACTTGCACCATAATGATTATAATCAAAGCCAGCCAACACACGTGGAAATTCAGCATCTGTATTTTCAGGAGTCCAACGATCCAACAAATCCGTTGATGCGACTCCAGATCCAGTACTTCCAATCAAAGTTTCATACCAAGGGCTCAATTTTTTAGCCCCATAAGAATAACTGAAGACTGCATTTAAAGACAATCCCTTCCAAGAAAAATCTGTAGAAAAACCGCCATAAAACTTAGGATCAGTGGAACCAATTACAACACGGTCATTTTGATCTATCTGTCCATTATTATCATAATCCAATGGATACAAATCACCGGGATTCACATTATATCCATTCCAATTTATTTTATTCAAACGATCCATATCAATTTCTTGGGCAATTCCACCTGTTTTCCAAATATAAATTGTGTTACGAGACTCACCAAGGAATAAATTACCTTCTTTTTGAATATTACGATCACTATCTACATTATATACAACATCATTATCACCATATAATCGAGTTACCTTATTTTTATCCATAGACAATGTAGCTGCAAAATTCCATTCAAAATCTTTAGCTCTTACCAAATTGGCATTCAAAGCAAATTCCAAACCTTTGTTTTCAATCGCACCTATATTTTCAATAGTACTACTGAAACCAGTAGTCGTAGGTAACGAATGACTCATTAACAAATCCTTATTTTTTATCAAGAAAGCATCAACAGACAAACGTACTCTATTCTGTAAGAAAGCCATATCTACTCCTAAATTCCATTGTTTTTGTTTCTCCCAACTAATATCCGGAGTACCACGTCGCCCATTGGAAACAAAAGAATTTGTATAACCTGTATCGGAAGTACCCGTATAGCTGACATTATATAAAGATAAATAGGCAAAATCATCAATATTCTGATTACCAACAATACCAAAACCAGCACGTAACTTTAACTGATCAAAAATTGTCTGATTTTTCATGAACTTTTCTTCTGTAATATTCCAAGCTGCAGACACAGACGGGAAAATACCCCACTGATTTCCTTTAGCAAATTTAGAAGAACCGTCGTAACGCGCAGTCGCCGTTAATAAATATTTACCCGCATAGTTATAGTTAACACGAGCGATATAAGATAATAATGTTTGCTCGGACCAAGCTGTACTTAAGCCACGCTGATCTTTTTTATAACCAGATCCCAAACTATGATATCCAAATAAATTAGTGCCAAACCCTGTTGCCGTAGCATTAATATAATTATACGTAGTCCGTGTAGCACTGGTACCAACCATCGCATTCAACTTATGTTTGCCAAAAGAAACTTCATAAGACAGTGAATTATCCCATTGCCATACAGTACGTGTATCTCTATCATCTTTGGCTTCCCCTTGTGTTCCATAACGTTCCGACTCATAAATATCATTCGGGGTATATTTATTCTGCTGCTTCTGAGCATAATCAATAGAGAAAGTAGAACGCAAGTTCAATCCTTCAATAGGATTGATATTAATATAATTAGAACTCAACAAACGATTATACACCAAATCATTATCAACTTTCAAAGATCGTAACGGATTAAAATTATTTTGATCAAAAATACCTTGCCAATTTAAAGTTTCAATCTCATCAGAAATTTCCAACATCGGATTAGCACAACGTGCACGATTCATTACTCCATCATCAACCAACGTGTTCTCGGTACGTGTAAAAGTTGTATTAGTACCTACTTTCAGCCAGGATTTAATCTGTTGATCCGCATTAATACGTCCTGTGTATTTTTCTTGTTCAGACTTCTCAATTACACCTTTATTATCTGTATAACCAAAACTAATATAATAAGAACCTTTATCATTGCCATTCGAAAGACTTACTACATGATTGTGTTGTACTCCAGTACGGCTCACAGCATCCAGCCAATCATAATTTTTATTATTGTCGTAAGCATCGAATTCATAATCAGCAAAAACAGTATTCGATCCCATTATCACATCATTGACATAAGCATTGACATCCCCGTCAGGATTTGTTTGCATATAACCATTCGTATAAGCTTCCTTTCTAAGTTCAAATAATTGACGGGTATTCATTGTTTTTGGAGTATTAGCGTAGGTCTGAAAGCCAATCCAGCCATCATAAGAAACTTTACCTTCGCCTTTTTTACCCTTCTTTGTTGTAATAACAACAACACCATTGGAACCACGTGAACCATACAGAGCTGTAGCTGATGCATCTTTCAAGACCTCAATAGAAGCCACATCATTCAAATTGACTGCATTAAATCCAGAGAATGAATTATCCATAACCATACCATCTATGACATAAATAGGGTCCGTAGATCCATTTATGGTATTAATACCACGAATTTTAATAGATGCATCATCCGTAGGACGTGTAGGCTGAGAAATGAACACACCTGCGACACGGCCTTGAAGAGCCTGATTTACATTCGTCACCGGTTTTTCTTCCAAAACTTTAGAACTAACACTGGCAACAGCTCCTGTCAAATCACTCTTCTTCATCGAAGTACCTACAACAACCACTTCGTCTAATGTTTCAGTATCTTCCGCCATCACCACTTTGACAGGTTGGTTACCCATTACCTTTACATCTTGGGCAACATATCCTATATAAGAAATATGTAATGTTTCCCCTTTCTGAACTGATAATGTAAAGTTGCCATCAAAATCGGTAATAGTCCCATTGGTTGTACCTTTTACCACTACACTTGCACCAATGATAGGTTCGGATGTAACATCCACCACCTGTCCTGTAACCGTTATGTTCTGTGCCAACATATTGCAGCAACAAAACATGATAAGGATTAAATTAATAAGCCTAATTCTTTTCATAATTTGTAAATTTAAGTACGATTTAAAGTTTATATTGGTTTATTCTTCCATTTTGAAAATTGCGACATCACATGCAGGAACCGTTACTTCCAGGTTAGTCTTAGCAGTACTTTCAATGCCACTCCATAATTCTTTCAACTTATATTCCTTTGACGAATCCAACCCCAGACGCTCTAAAGCTGTAGTCATCTTCAACTCTTGATCCATATAGTTGAACACCGCATAATAAGCCTTACCATCCTTATCCATGCGTACAAACTGATTTTCTGACTTTTCACCATTCCCATCTACAGGATGAAAAGATTCCCCATTGGCTATGGCATTGATCTCGGCATTCGTCAAATATTTCATCGCCTTCTCTTTCACCTCTTTAGAACCGCCTTTGCTGAAATCATCTCCAGCAATGAAAATTCCAGTGATAACCCCCGAAGTGACACGCGCTCTGTTCTCACCATCTGTAGCATCACGCAATACAATATGGTCAGGATCATTAAACTGATAAACCTTATCCTGCCACCAACCGTATGAAAGTGCATTTAAGGTATATTCGGTATCCTTCATCTTGTTCCATGCATCACACGCAATTCTTCTGGACTGAGCATAATGAGCAGGAAAAACAGGAGAAATAGAAAGATTGATATACATATCACCAAAATATTTGTCAAGCAATTGCATTCCATAGTTGTATCCCTGAATACCTGTTTGTATTTCCGGATTATACCATTTGTCGGCTTCCATTGCTCCATGTGTCATAAAGTCCATTTTCACATATTCAAAGCCAGCCCGATGGAATAGCTCCGATGTGTGTTTCATCATAGCTTCAATAGCCGGATGAGTAGGATCAACAGCATAAGCTCCGTCTAATTCCTGCGGTTTCCCATTTGCATAGAGATATACATCTTTATATTTATATCCCGGCATTTCTTTTATTTCACGTTCAGGATTTTTAACCCAATCAGTAAACGGAGTCCAATAAACGCCGGCTACCTGACCGTTTGCCTTACATTTATCCACAAAAGCTTTCAACTCCTCTTCTGAAAAACTGTTCCAACCAGAATCCAAACCTGTATAAACCAAATTATCCGAATTCACAAAATGACGGGACTGCAAATTCTCTTTGTAAAAATCAGAAACTTCCAATGCTTTCGGATAGGTCAGATTAAATTGCAATGCTCCCCAGCTGTTCCAGCCAAAAGGAACAGCTTTACCCCAAGCTTTGGGCGGAGCAATCACAGCATTAGCCTGAGCGTATTCTTCCATACCTCCACGCCAGTCTTCAAAAAATCCTACTAAAATTTTAGGTGACTTGATTTTTGTACCTTTCAATGCACCGTGAGGTTTCGAGTCACGTGTTGTCTTATCGGCAATACCGCCATAACATACCAACGAACCTACATTATATATATTACCTTTACCTATTGTTATACCTGTTTTCCAAGAATCATGTTCTACAGAACCTACCACCACAGCTTCACGGTCATCATTATTAAATATGGCAGTGACTTCATAACTAGTCAGTTCTGTAAATGTGAGCGGATGAGATTGATATCTGATCCAACAGTCATTATCGAAAGGAATGAAAAGCGCACGATTATTTTCTCCCTGGTTCAATACTTCAGGCATTCGGTCCACATTGACCGGTGCCATATAATTCGAAGCTATTTCAGTCGTACTCTCCAAAGTGAAATCTGTCAGCACATAATCCTTTGCCGGATATACATAAAAAGATTGAACCAGTGCAGGCAGATTATTCCCGGTATAAGTCACCTCATAATGATACCCTTCTCCAAAATAATCATTGATTTTTTTTGTAGAAACATGATGCTTTGCATAATCACGAGTCGAAACAACACTGTCTGCCAACTTATAAGCTGCATATACATTATCATAAATAAGCTTAGAGCCTTTGCTGATATCAATACCATTAGCGTGAGCATCATACTCCAAAGACCATTCACCTACATTTAGATTTGCATTTTCAGTACACCCGGATAAAATAAGACCGGAAACGCTCAATGCAGAAACACAGAGAAACAATGATTTTAAAGTTAACCAATTATTCTTCATAATATTATTAGTTTGTCAAAGAGATAAATCTACTTAAGGTTTGCTTTACTGTTCGGAATTCTTTTCCTTTCAAGCATGGTCAAAAGTAGGCATATCTTGACAACCTGTTAATATACAAACGCTGCAATAAATAGGATTTTTGCAGCAATGACGCATCTGCACCCGCAGAATCCGCAAATGCATCATTTTTTGCTGCATTTCTTTCAATCAGAGATTCCCGTCAGATCTATTTTAACTTTTTCCTTGGATGTTTGATACTGTTTCTCAAACTCTTTCGGAGTCATTCCAAATTGTTTTAAAAATAATTTGCTGAAGTAAGATGAAGAGTTTATTCCTACCATATAACAGATATCCCCAATACGATACTTACCTTCCTGAATCAGTTCGGCTGCTTTTTTCAAACGGATCAACCGGATGAAATCTATGGGTGAAAGATTAAATAGAATCTTTATTTTCCTCAACAAGCTGGAACGGCTCATACATAAGATATCAGCCATACGTTCCACATTAAAATTTTCATCCGAGATATTCTCTTGAATCACATTGATCACTTTATTCATAAACTCCTCATCCGCCTTGTTCATCTGCATATTATGCACAGGGAAAAAAGGACGTTTGGAGAATGCCTCACGCTCTTTCCTTCGATTACTGAGTAAAGATAAAATCTGAGTCTTCAAATAGTTGAAAGAAAAAGGCTTTTCCACATAAGCTTCTGCTCCTATCTTCAATCCGTTAATCTTACTCTCCAAATCGTTCTTGGCGGTAAGGAAAATAACCGGAATATGGCACAAATCAATATCCGCCTTTATTTCCTTACATAATTCATAGCCATTCATCACCGGCATCATTATATCACTGATAACCAAATCTATGTGATTACTACGTAAAATATCCAACGCTTCCTGCCCATTCACAGCGGTTTCTACTGTAAACAAGGCTTCTAATCGTTCAAAGATAAAAGATCTCATGCTTTCATTGTCCTCTACTAACAATAAAGTATAACCTTTCATCTGGTCTGTTTCTGTTGATGTTTCCTCATCCAATACTTCTATATTTTGCTCAACGACCTTCTCTATTTGCTGCCTTACTTCCTCCTTATTCAAAGGAATGGTCAAAACAAATGTATTCTCCGGTTGTTCTATATCCAAATAAAGCCTGCCTTTATGCAAAGTGGCTAGCGAACGAGCTAAAGGTAACCCTATGCCTACTCCCATCCGAACTGTATCCTTCTTCTTTTCTACCTGATAAAAGGGTTCAAAAATCTGCTGGCTGGACGCTTCAGGTATCTTTTCTCCATCACTGACAACACGAACTGTAAAATCTACTCCATCTTGGAATAAATCTATCATAATGGTATGACGGGCATATTTCAAAGCATTATTCAACAAATTACTCAATACTTTTGTGATAGCCTCCTTATCTATGGCAGCCATAATTCTTTCTTGGGGAATATGTTGCAATAACTCTTTCTGCTTTTGCAGAATAGTAGGCTCAAAACGAGTAATCGTTTCATTCAGCAATGCCGTTACATCAACCGTTTCAAATTTCAATTCAAATTTACTCGCTCCTATTTTTTGAAAATCAAGCAGCTGGCCGGTCAGGTCTAATAATCTCTTGGTATTCTGCCCGATTACTTTCAAATTTTTGTTCAATTTCTGATCCTTGATATCCATTTCCTCAATGGCTTCCAATGGACCATTAATCAATGTCAAGGGCGTGCGCACCTCATGAGCTATCTCAGTAAAGAAACTGACTTTTGATTCATAGAGTTCTTTCTCTTTCTCAACTTCAAATAACTTCTGCTTTTCTTCCATCTGTTTCTCTTTACGTCTTTTATACCAGAAGAACCAACAAAGTACAACACAGATTCCCCAGATAATATACAGGAAATAAGCCCAAACCGACTGCCACCAAGGAGGCAGAATAACAATAGATAAAGACCGGGTAGCATAGGGACCTTCTTTGACACTATTGGTAGCCCGAACCTGTAAAGTATAATTTCCCGGAGGCAATTTTGCATAAGAGATATTCTGATTACTTGCCGCTCTTATCCAATCTTTATCCAAGGGAACCAACTTATAATAGTATTGATTGGATTCCGTAGTAGAATAACTTAATAAAGCAACATCAAAACTAATATTTGACTGATCATAAGGCAATACGATTTCATCCGTATGTTCTATACACTTTTTCAAAGGAGAATTAGGAGTATGAACTGTTATCTCCTGATTATAAATACTGAATTTTGAGATATAAACAGGTGGCAAGAAATTGATTTTTTCCGAAGAATTAGGATCAAATGCAATCAATCCGTCTATACCGCCAAAATAAAACTTACCATCCTCCCCCTTCAAAGCTGACTTATAATTAAACTGATTCCCTAACAAACCATCCTTAGTAGTATATACCCGCACGTCCTTCGATTCCGGATTAAACCTGACCAGCCCCCGATTTGTCCCGAACCATAAATTTGATTGCTCATCTTCCAATATCTTATAAGCCACATCATCCGGCAAACCGTCTTTAATGGAAAAAGAGGTAAAATCATCCGTTTGAGAATTGTAACGACAAATTCCACCACGATCAGTGGAAATCCAAATCCGCCCTTTACTATCCTGCATTACCGAACTGACAGAATTGGATCCCAATGTATTCTCCTTACCTTCCTCATAAGTATACTTTTTAAAGCTATTCTTTCCCGGATCATGCTTCCATAATCCGTTTCCCATGGAAGCGAACCATATCATTCCATCCTTATCTTGAAATGCATCGAAAATCCAATCAAAACCCACTTCTTCCACCTTTTCAAAATGAAAACTTGCAGGAGCCGCTTTATAAAGTCCCCAACCTGTGCCAATCCACTTATATCCTGCCTCATCTATAAAGAAAGTATAAACACTTCCTTCTCCTATATTCAACTCCTCAGGAGTATAATGATAAACTTTATTCTCTGGCAACTGAATCACATCCAATCCTTGTTTGAACAAACCACAAAACAGTTGGTTTCCTTTAACAAACATCCCCAAAGTAACCATATGACTCCTTTTATCATCATCATCTAACCTCAATCGGTTTACCTGTCCAGAAGCAATATCCAATATATTAATTCCATCGTCTTCAGTTCCAACCCATATATTTCCCTTATTATCAGAAGCTATTTCCCTTATCCGTTTTGTGGTCAACGAACGCCCATCACTTCCAGGTACATATTTATCAAATAACAAGTCATGATGAGGCAGATAATTCACTCCGCCAAACATGGTTCCCAGCCAAATTCCCCCTTCCCGATCTTGATAAATAGTATAAATAATCTTATCCGACAGACTGAACGAACGCATCAAATCTTGTTTCAAATGAACTCTTTTATTCTTCCTCTCATTCACAACAAATAAGCCTTCATGAGTTCCCACCCACAGTTCATCGTCAAAACAAGCCACATTACGTACAAATGTATGGTTAGCCTCAGGTATATCTATTTTTACAAGCTGATTCGTACTGGGATTATATTTCATCAATTCCCCTTCATGAATAGCCATTGCAATCCAATCACCATAATTACAAATAGAATTAATATTCTTTCCCTTTAACGAACGCCCGGTTTTATCAACACAATATTGTTCAAATTTATCCGTATTTCTATCATATCGAAAAAGTCCGCCCCCCCATGTACCAACCCAGACATCACCATCAGGGCGTACCAAAATACAATCCGGAGCTTCTGTTTTAAAATGCTCTTTGTTGGTTACTTCATAAAAATAAAGTTTCTCATCCTTATAGCGAAAAACTCCCTGATCAGGAATCACAATCCAAATATTACCAATAGAATCCGCCACAATATTAGATACCCAATTATTCATATTCACCCCTTCCTCTGTTTCCATATTCATTGCCGTGAATATATCCAAGGCAGGATTATAACGATAGACTCCTCTATCCGTTCCTACCCATAACTGACGTTCCTTATCTTCAAACAAAGCAGAAATATTATGGTTTCCGGTACCGACTACATAGTCATCACAGTTCATCTGTACAATAGAAGTTCCATCAAAACGGTTCAAACCATTTTTTGTACCAAACCACATAAACCCGTAACTATCCTGAATGATAGCCTTCACATTACTTTGTGATAGTCCATTTTCACCCGTTATATGAGAAAAATAAAAATTGGATAATCCCTTATCAACAGCCTGTAATGTAAATACAACATACAAACAACATAAAATGAGCAAAGTCTTTTTCATAGCCTGTTCAAAATTTGAGCCAAAGATAAAAGAAAAAAAGGATAAATAATGCCAATATAAAAGAAATAGAGGATTGCCCTCTATTACTTTTCACGAATGACCATTACAAATCCCCCACCAGAAGCCATAAACATTTCAATAATATTCTTATTATCCATATCCATTATTTTATGTTCGTATAAATTAGCATTCTTGTTACTTCTTTTTTTATCCTGAAAAATTTCAATGGTATATTTCTTATCCTGAGGCAGGAAAGAGCAATCCACCTGAATTGTTCTCTCACCCCAAGCGTTCAATCCGCCTATATACCAAGTATTTCCTTTCTGCTTAGCCAACACAGCATATTCGCCCACACAAGCAGCTAAGGGAATCGTCTGATCCCATGAAGTCGGAACTTCCGCTAAATATTTTAAAATATCAGGATACTTACGATACTCATCCGGAGAATCACATAAACTGGCAAATGGTGCGGAAAGTACAACAAACAAGGCCAATTCATGTGAACGAGTCCCCAATGAACTAGGCAACCCCGGATCGATCGGCTTAAATTTTTCCAATGTGCTGTTACGCATCGCCCCCGGAGTATAATCAATTCCACCTCCCAACATACGGGCAAAGATACATTGAAGCTGATAATCCGGATTAGAAGTGGTATCCCACTTAAAACACTCCGCACATCGTATGGCTTCATAAGAAAGGATATTAGGATATGCCCGATGAAGTCCGGTAGGCTTGCTGCATCCATGAAAATCCACCATAAGATGCCGCTCAGCACAAGCCTTTGCCAGATTTTCATATTGAGGGATTATTTGAGCATCATCACGATCAAAAAAATCTATTTTCACCCCAACAGCACCCCACTTGCTGATAGAATCCAAATAACAATGCGGATGCTGGAATAAAGTAGCAGCAACAGTCCAAAGCCATACACCTACTTTTTTTTCTTTTCCATAGCGTATCACCTCTTTTATATCAATATTCTTATTCAAATCTGCATGATTAAAAACATTGCTCCAACCGGCATCGACCAGTAGATAAGGTATTTTGTTTTCGGAAGCGAAATCAATATAATACTTGTACATCTGTGTCGAAAGGTTTTGATGACCAGAAGGGAAAGGAGCTTTTTCCAAAATAGCACAATGCCACCATTCCCAAGTTGCTTTACCAGGACGAATCCAATCCGTATCCTTTATTTGTTGGGGCTTGGCCAGTAAGTAAATCATTTCATTAGTCAGTAGTTCCTTATCATCCTTGGCCACAATAGCCATACGCCAAGGGAAAGCATGGTTACCAGCAGTACGTGCTAAATAATTCTCCCTTTCTTTTACCACCGTAATAAAATTTCCCCAACTGCCCATCTCTATTGTTTTAGGATAGGTCGCCCAATAACCTTTCATCTTGCCATCTTCTTTACGAAGATACATACCCGGATAGTTATTTAAATCCGATTCAGCCACCACAACACGCACATTTTGCACCTTGTTTGTAAATAAAGTTGGTGTAATACCATATTTATGTTCTTCTATTTTAGAAATGCCCTCGTAAAGCACATTGCTCAACTCCCAAGCTGTAAAATTAGTTGTTTCAGGTAAAATAACTGCCGGATCATCAGCCAGATTAAAAGAAGCTTCTTCATCAACTACAATCAAAGAATCCTGCTCCGGAAGATTTCCACAAAAACGATATGCCATTCCTTCATTATACATCCGGAATATAACTGAATAACCATCCTTGAATTTCAAGGAAAGTTCATTATAATGGTCTGTTAATTCACGATAATTACCAGCTACCGGATAAACCTTCTCAGAAGTACTACTTGTAGAAGTCCCTACCACTTCACCATTCTTTCCCCATATATTACCATTTTGCATCGTCATACAAATAGCAGAGGGATGAATGACAGACCTACCTTCCAAACTTAAAGAATATTGTAAGACCCTTCCATTCTCTACAGTAAGTACCAATTGCCCGTTTGGGGATGATAATTCATAAACAGACAGCATTTGTGCCTGTGCAAAAATGCACAGACACAATGTTACCAACAAAAGGAAAAAATTCTTTTTTCTCATACAGCACACAAATTACGATGGATTTGTCCACCTTGATGGTTAATGTCCAATTCTCGCACCTTATCCAAAAAATCAATGGCTTTTCCCATTTCACGCAATCCTAAATACCCCAACCCCATCACATAATTACAATGAATGCAGTTACGTTTATCCAAGTCATCTTCCCAAATAGCCAGATCAGGCAGAGAAACAGCAAAATAATCAATCCGACAGTGGTCAAACAAATGCTTCTCACCATGCTTTATCAATTTGTTAAAGCAGCTGCGTGCCTTATCCTCTCTACCCAACGCACGCCATGCCAGACCTTGATAGAAAATCTTATCGGGTTGTTGGTCATTGTAGAAGAAAGCCTGTTGTGGTTCTGAAGAACCGATGGTCGCTTTGGTAAAGCAATCTATAGCTTGTTGCTCATTTCCCAAGCCACGAAACGCCTCACCTTTATAATACCATATATCATTCTCTTCAGCATTTGCCAATTTTCCCTCACCCAAATTAAATGGATAAGCATCCGTTTCATCCAAAAGAACTAAAGCATCGGCATAGCGTTTTTCACTTAAAGCAATCTTTGCTAATTCTACACGACACAATACATATTGTCCGGTGATTTTTCCTTCTCCTCCTTCCCATGGATGGAAATTACGCGCGGCAATCAATTCTTTTGCTTCAGCATAGCGGCCTGATTGATTATACAAAGTGATACGTTCAATGGAAAGATCATCACGCTGCTCTACTTCGGGCAGATGTGCTTCCAAAAAAGCCAAACGTTCACTATGCGGCCGCCCTAAACGTTTATAAAGTTGATCCAACTCCATTAAGATACGAGAATCGTGCTCATCCAATGCATAAGCTTTTTCCAAAGTTTCCAAGGCTTTCTGCTTGTCATCGCGTTTATTATAATAAGCCAACGACAAATTACGCCATACGGTGGGATATGCCGGATTTATGGCCGCAGAATGTTCCCAACAGGCAATGGCATTGTCATACTGACGGTTAGCATACCAGAAATTACCTAAACTATATGCCGCTTTTGCCCCATGAATATTCAGACGTAAGGCATCTTGAAGAATCAATACTTCTTCTATACGATTCGGGAAACAATATGAATGATTCTCTTTTTCTGCCCGCTGATAATATTCCAATGCTTTACTCTCATCTCCCTTACAGGTATGGAAATATCCCATTGCATAATAAACGACAGGATATATTTCTGTAGTTCCGGTTACATGGCATTCCAGTAAAGATAAAGCTTCCTCATACAATCCGGCAGCAGCAAAATCCAATGCGTATTCTATATATCCGTGCGCCCAACCACGCATCAACTCTTTCATTTCCTCCAACACTTTCACATCCCGGGTTAACAGATAATGTTCAAAACGGCATCCCATATTAAAACGATCTATCTGCAATGATTCAGCTACGAGCGCCAAAGCTTCCTCTTTACGACCCAATTTGCGTAGAATGGAAGTTTTCAACTGACGCGCTTTGTGATTATGCCAATTACGAATCAATGAACGGTCTATCTTGTCCAAAGCACTTTCATACTTTCCTTTACGAGTGTCAAGTTGTGCTAGTGCATAATAAGCCGCATCCTGCCAAGCAGCATTCCATGCCGACTTAAAGAAAGCATCATAAGCCTCATCCCACTTCTGTTGCATCATACAACTCCAGCCCAAATTATAATAAGGTTCACCGTCATAAGGATTCGGATTACGTTCAGTCAAGGTTTCCACCGCTTTCCGGAAATAGCTTTCTGCCATTGCAAATTGTCCTTTACGCATCAACAATAACCCCACCGCATTGTTACAACGTACATCTCCCGGTTCACGCCTTAATGCTTCCATATAATAATCCATCGGATTATAAGTAGCATGGCGATATTGTTCCAAGTGTAGTCCGGTCAAAAACAGTTGTTCAACAGAAGCAATATTCTGAGGATCTTTAGCAGCCTTAGCAGGATCAGGAACCGGCCTGATTTCCGGTTTATCCGCCTGATAAGAAAGCAAAATTTGTCCTTCCTTATCACGAACCTCTGCACATACCTCCTCTTCTTTTAGTCCTTCTGCCGCAAAAGTCGTAATAAACGGTTCTGATGGCGAAATTTGTGTAGTCTTATCCAATAATACAGTGCCTTTAATAGCTTTTACTATAATACGTACTCCACTATTCGCTCCCGTAGTATAAAGCACCAAACGGGCTTTACCTTCCTTTATTTCCAAATTCAACAAAGCATCTTTGGTTGCATTCTTTACATAACCCACTTCACTATAAGGCATAAAATACTGTACCCATGATTTTTCCTCATAGGGCTGTAACCAAGTAAAGTCCGGTTGGTTATCCGTATACATACCGGTCATCAGCTCAATATAAGGTCCGTCCTCATCAGTCAGATTACGATCCCAAGCCTTGCCGAAATCACCATTTCCCCACGTCCATTGTTTCTTTCCCGGAGAGACATGATGATCGGCCACATGTAGAAGTCCCCCACGAACATCTTCTTCATAGCCACCCACAAAATCATATTTAGACTTGATAGCCATATATGATGTAGGAACCGGAATATTCTTATATTTAGAGATATCCACACCAGCAGAATAATCTTGTTTATAATAAACTCCTGTAGCAATAGGGAAAGAAGAAACATCGCGCTTGCCGTGATCAAACACCGCATTTACATCAGGTGGAAATACCGAATGATAATGGTCATTGACTACTACTGCAGGATTGGCCCACCACAAAAAAGTCTGAGGAAAAGACGTACGATTATAAATCTTCACTTTTATTTCTATATAAGCTTTGCCCGGATAAAGCGTAAATCCCTGCATACCTTTGGTGCGGAACATTCTTTCCACTTCATTACACCATATGGTCTTACTGCCGTCCGCATTTTCCTCTATCAAAAAATCAGTAGGCAAAAAAGTAGAAGGACGGTGATGCTGAGGCCAGTTAAATTCGATGCCTCCAGAAATCCAAGGTCCTGTCAATCCCACCAATGCCGGTTTCACAACTTGGTTGTAATAAACAAAATGACGTTTTTTCACCTTATCATAAGCCATGTGTATACGACCACCCAACTCGGGAAGTATCATCACCTTGATGTATTCATTCTCGATAAACAATGCATGATACCTCTTGTCTGCTTTTTTATCTGAAATCTTCTCTACCACCGGATAAGGATAGACTGATCCGCAACTTCCCTGATAAACCCTTTTTTCAAGAAAAATAGGATTCTTCTCTTCCTTTCCTATCTCATAGGTAGGAAGCATGATATCTTCTTCCCATGCACGTACCTCACTACCCTGTACAGTACTTTGAATTAAATATTGAGTTATTTTTTCCATAATAAATGATTGTTATTTCACTAATTCCTTTTCTATCTCTTCCAAACTCTTCCCTTTCGTTTCCGGCAACCGGAATACAACAAAAATTCCTCCACCCAGACAAATCAATCCATACAACCAGAATGTTCCGGCAGCTCCCAAGCCACTATTTAACATTGGGAAAGTATAAGTCAGGATAAAGCAAGCCGCCCACAAAGCAAAGGTGCAGACGGACATGGCAACACCACGGATGCGGTTCGGGAAGATTTCGGATATAATGACCCACATCACTGTAGCCAAAGTCATGGCATAACAGGCAATAGCCATTACGACAATAATCAACAGAACGATTCCGGTGATATGAAAATAATAGGCGGCCCCCATAAAAGAATAGATTATTGCCAGCCCGAATGAACCGATCAGTGTCAATGCCTTACGTCCCCAGCGATCTACTACAAACATGGCTAGAATAGTAAATATGACATTTGTAATACCGGTCACCACAATATTCATCAAGACATCAGACACGCCATAACCTGCCGCCATAAATATTTCCTGTGCATAGTTGAAAATAACATTAATACCACACCATTGCTGCAAAATAGCCATGACAACACCTATAGTCAGCACTTTATACATAGCAGGATTCAATAATTGACGAAAACCTCCTTCTTGCGTCTGACAGGCTGAAGCCGCTTCTATGGCCGCCAACTCAGTAACAGCATATTCCTTTCCTCCCATACGGGTAAACACCTTGAGTGCAGCCTCCCGCTTTCCCGAAGAGGCTAACCAACGAGGACTCTCCGGTAATATAAAACTAAAAACAAAGAACAAGGCGGCCGGGACAGTCATTGCCCAAAACATCCAGCGCCATCCCATCTGTCCGTTCCATGATTCACGGATCATTTCATGAGTAGCTCCTAATGCCACAGGCTCGGCTATCTGCCAATTAACAATCTGAGAAGTCAAGATACCTAACACTACCGTCAACTGATTGATGGACACAAACCGTCCCCGCAAATGTGCCGGAGCTATTTCTGCTATATACATAGGTGACAAACTGGAAGCAATCCCAATGGCAAAGCCCCCCACCAAACGAAATACATTAAAGAAAGTAAAAGAATGCACCGCCCCTGTACCGACAGCCGTACAGATAAATAATCCTGCCGCCAAAATCAAAATAGGCTTACGTCCCAAACGGTCACTCAGCTTACCGGCACTTAGCGCCCCAAACAAACAACCAATCAAGGCACTGCTCATAGCCCATCCCTGCATAACAGGGTTACCAGCTATACCAAAATATTGTTCATAAAAAGGTTTTGCTCCTCCGATCACTACCCAGTCATATCCAAATAGGAAACCTCCCATAGCAGAAATCAAAGCAATAAGAAATAGATAAAAATTAGATTGTGTTTTCATGAATATCATATATTAGTTATTTTTATGATGCAAAGTAACAAGGATTCAAGGATTTAAAGAATAGAAAAAATTACTGAGGATATGGACAATATTACTATTTCATTACTTTGCTGGTTGCCTTATCATAAAACGAGGACTACACCTCAATATACTGAGATGTAATCCTCAATCAAGCTATGCAAAGCAACCTGTTTTTTACAACAATTCCAGCAAATCTCCACGTTTCATTTCCACTGTTATCAAACCTTTTGCATCAGGATTTGCAATTGCCTCCTTACTATTTAAAAGCACTCTATATTTTTTCCCTTGAGGAACTTTCACTTTTAAAACCTGATCAACAGTAGCTTTTAAAGAAGCTTTATTAATGACAGCATTCGTCCACTCAGCAGTCGCTTCAGCTCCTCCCTTTAAACACAGACCTTTAAAACTACCATCTTTCCATTCAACAGGCAAACACGGTAAGAACTCTACATAACCTTCGTGGTTCTGCACCAGCATTTCTGCCATACCGGCTGTACCGGCGGGATTTCCGTCGAATGAATAAATATCACCTTCCGCCCCAGCAATGCCACCTGGAGATACAGTCATTAAATTTTCACGTGAAAGCTTACCTTGTAATAATTGAACGCTCTTATATGCTTCCTGTGCATCTTTCAAACGGGCATACATACAAATCATATTGGCACGACTCCACTCTGTATCTTCCCAGTTCTCGGCAGACAAACGATTCTCGATGGTCTTGCGGGCAGCTTCCGCCAATTCGGGAGTCTTCTCCAAAGTGATTTGGGAGAAAGGATAGAGTGCCAGCAGGTGGGAAGTGTGACGATGGTTGGGATGAGCTTCCTCGAAATCTTCAAACCATTCACGAATGGCACCATTGGCACGCAACTGGATGGGAGGAAGTTGGGCGATGGCAGTACGCAGGCTATCGGCAAACTCGCGGTCGGTATTCAATATCTCTGAAGCCTGAACACAATTCGACAAGATCTCGTAGGCCAGTTCACGGTCACAGGCAGGCATCATGGAGGCAACCATTTCTTCACCGCCTGCTGTACGGAACCAGTTTTCGGGTGAGATGCTCGGCCCTGTCATCAGATAACCACTCTTCGGGTCTTTTGCCAAGAAATCCAGGATGAACTGTGCATTACCTTTCAAAAGCGGATAGGCCGTTTCGGCCAGATATTGCTTGTCCTGTGTAAATTCATATTGTGTCCACAGATGGGAAGCTATCCATGAACCTGCCATCGGGAACAGTCCCCAAATAATGGTACTGGAGGCGGGAGTATATCCCCAGACATTGGCTGTAGTGTGAGCAGTCCAGCCTTTACATCCATAGACCACTTCGGCTGTCTTCGCACCGTGATGCGCCAAATCCTTAATATAGGTAAACAGGGGGGCATTACATTCAGCAAGATTGCCAACATTGGCTGCCCAATAATTCTGTTCAGTATTGATATCCAGATGATAGTCATTGGTCCAGCCCATGTTGCACGCCTTGTTGTCATTGAAAAAACCCTGCAAGGCAATGGGCAATGGAGAGTTTTCGCGGGAACTGGCAATGGTGAGGTAACGGCCATACTGGAAGAACAAGGCATCCAGACCAGTATCAGTCTTGCCTTCCTTCACTTGTTTCCAACGGACATCCGTAGGCAACGCGCGGTTAGCGTCTTGTCCGAAATGAATAGAAACACGATTATACAACGTGTTATAATCCTTTATATGCGCCTGCTTCAATTCATCATAAGATTTAGCTGCAGCCTTCTTCACACCATCAGCACAAAGAGTCTTGTAATCAGGACTTTTATAATCGGTACGCACATCGACAATCAAAGTCACGGCATCAGCTTCTTTTATACCTACTCCAGACTGTTCCATCTTTACCTCTCCATTATCAGCCAGAACGGCTATTCTTCCTTCAAAACAGACTCCGCCCGGACCATGCAAGGGAAAATCTACTTTCCCGGTAAATACCAATTGGTTATCTTCTACAGAAAGATCGGCTTGACGCATCAAATCCAATCCCATATTCATAGTAATGGACTTTTGCTTATCAGCGGTCAAGCGGAGTACGAGAACATTATCCGGGTTTGTAGCAAAATACTCACGTTTATAGTTCACACCGCCGGAGTTGAAAGAAACGCTGCTGACAGCCTCATCCAAGCTTAACGAACGACGGTAGCCGGTCACTTTACCTTCGGGGTAAATGAATTGCATCTTCAAATCTCCAATGGGAAGATGAGTTCCGAAAGAAGTCTGGTTGCCATGAAGATTATCTCCGGCTATACGGTTTCCTTCCGATAGTTTTCCCTCAAAGAACAACTTTCTGAGCTGGTTCATTTTCTCTCGCCCGAAAGGTTTGTTCTGGTTCTCATTGTACTGGCCGGACCACATTGTCGATTCATTCAATGCCAGTTTCTCTTCCTCTATTCCACCATAAGTCATAGCTCCCAAACGCCCATTACCGATAGGTAAAGATTCCATCCAAACTTTTGCCGGTTGGGCATACCACAATTCTGTAGTTCCACAGGAATCTGTTGCACTCTGGCATCCGGAAAGGGCCAAAGCCATTGCTGCTAAATAAGTCTTAAAATGTTTCATATTTTTCATGATTAATAGTTTCTTCTGAAACAAAAGTAGATATACCTCTCCCATTAGGTAGAGAAAAACTCGCCATTTTTAGACTCTTTTGCTTCAATCGTAACCTATAAAAGGGAGTTATTCAACATTTAGAAATCTTTCCCGGCACAAATTCCAATACTTCACCATTTGTTATCATTTTCCCGGTGAGGCAGTCATTACAAACTCCAACGTTCCGCCATTCATAATATCCTGATGAGTAATATAATTCTTTGTATATTTCTTGCCATTCAGTCTCATGGAACGGATATAAATCTCATTGTGCTCTTTGCGTGGGGCCTTAATGGTAAAAGTCTTTCCATCAGGCAACTGAATAACCGCTTCCTCCAACATAGGAGTACCGATAATATACTTCCCGCTAACCGGATTTACCGGATAAAAGCCAAGTGCGCCAAACACATACCAGGCAGACATTTCCCCGCAATCATCATTACCGGCATAACCTGAAGAGGAATCATTATACAGTTCATTCATGATATGTGCCACATATTTTTGTGTTTTCCAAGGTTCTCCCGCACACGCATACAGATAAGCCACATGATGGCTCGGCTCATTGCCATGCGCATATTGCCCTACAAAACCGGAAGCATTGTCATTCAGTTCACCACTTTGGTGATTGACTGTGAAAAAGGTATCCAACTTTGCCGTAAAAGCTTTGTTTCCCCCTGTCAGTGAAATCAAGTCAGGTATATTCTGGGGTACATACCAGAAGTATTGCCAGGCATTCCCCTCAGTGAAAGGGTAGCCACCATTGGCTCCATACTTATAAGGATCGAAAGGCTCCATCCATTCTCCTTTCTTATTTTTCGGTTGAAAGAATTTTGTTTCTGCATTAAATAAATTCCTGTAAAAAGCAGAACGCTTCATAAAACGCCCATAATCCTCCTCTTTCCCTAATTTCCGGGCCAACAGTGCAACACACCAATCATCAAAAGCTTGTTCTAAAGTAATAGAAACAGATTGTGTTTGAATATCCTCAGGCATGTATCCATATTTCTCCCATACTTCAAAAGGAAAGTTCGGATGAGATACGATGGAACTGCTATGAACCGCTTCATAAGCCTTTTCCGCATCCACTCCTGCAACACCTTTCAGCACAGCATCCACAATGACAGGAATGGAGTGATTACCAATCATACAATAATTATCCTGCCCCCATAATTGCCATACAGGCAAATAACCATAATAGTCATATTGCCTCATCATGCTTTTAATAAAATCAGGAATGCGGTCGGTATGCAGCAAAGTATAAAGCGGATGAGCTGCTCTGAATGTATCCCATAAAGAAAAAGTGGAATAATGAACTTCATTATCGGCTACCTTACGTGTCGTATAATCGGCAGCCATATATTCACCATTTACATCGCTCATCGTATTAGGTTGTACCATAGTGTGATATAAAGCTGTATAAAAAATCTTTTTCTGCAAACCGGTACCTTGGATGATGACTTTCTTCAATTCTTTCTCCCAGCTGGCTTCGGCAGCAGAAGCAATATGTTCAAAGTTCCATCCGGGAACCTCAGCTGCCATATTCAACCGGGCATTTTCAATGGAAACTGGAGATAAAGCGACTTTACATATCAATTCATTATTCCACTTCTTGTCGAAACAGAATAATCCACACAGTTCTGTACCATTAATGACAGGAGTATTCTCATACCTCCGATTGCCATCATGTAACTGACTGGATAAGATTGGTTGGGAAAATTCAAGATGGAAATATATTTTCCTCAGTTTTGCCCATCCTGTAATAACACGATATCCTTCTACTACTGTAGGAGAAACTACACGGATTTGTGATTGAATTATCCGGCGGTTCCAACTCTCCTTATTTGCCGAATGATCTAAATCCAACCATAATTTCAACTGACCGCCATCAGAATAGATATAGCGATGTACCCCTACATGCACAGAAGCCGTCAACTCCGCTTGAATCTTCTCATCCGTTAATAATACTTGATAATACCCCGGACGCGCCTGTTCGTTTTGATGAGTAAAAGACGATTTCCTTTTATCACTCATGGTAGGAAATAGAAGGATATCTATAAAATCGGAAGCACCGGTTCCGCTTAAACGTGTATGACTGAAACCATAAATAATAGAATCATTATAATCATATCCCGAAGCTTGTGCCCAATCAGGCGCTTCACGAGTATCGGGACTCAGCTGCACCATACCAAAAGGGACAGTAGCTCCTGGATAATTATTCCCAGAAAGACTGGATTGAACAGCACCGGTTCCAATAAACGGATTAACCCAACGAGTTAGATTTTGGGCACTAATACAATTTACAGAAAGAATAAAAACAGCCAATAAATTTGCAAATCTTTTCATCATAGATTTAAGTTTCATTTATTGGCAAAATTAGTATATCCACACTCCCCACACAGATAAATTCTCGTCTATTTTAGCTTCATTTGCTTCATAAAGGCAAGTTTCTTGCCTCATCACCACTAAATATTACCATTATTCCGTTCATCCCAATTCATTTACCGCTAATAATGATTATCCCGACATTTCCAATCCCTCTTAATGTAAAAAAATCATAAATTCAGGAATGTAACCCCAATTACCGTATTCTTTTCACCTATTTTCTTATATTTGTAAATTATTCCATCACACAAACGTAAAAACAAATGGACCAGACCTTACTAAAATACTGGAAAACTTGTCTTCAAGATGCAGAGCGCAAAGCTATTGCTCTCAAAGGACCACGAATCACCCTAAACATTGGTGACAAGATACTTAAATTTATTGCTGTCCGGTAAAACACAAAAGAGCATAAAAATCCTCCTCGAAGCCCCGTAAAATAGGACTTCGGGTTTTATTTTTTTCAAAAGTAAGCCCCCTTAATCGAAAAGACTTGGTTCTGGTGGTGCTTTTTGCATCTCCTTTGCAAGGAAATCATTCCAGGTTTTCTCGGGATTTTCCATGAATGCGATAAAATCGACGTAGTACATGAGCATAAGTCGTACCATGGTAACAACCTGCGAGAATGCACAGTGCCTCTTGATGCTTCTTGACAGAACTGTTATCAGCAGATTTGCAATCAAGACTACCCATGTCTGTATTTGTATGGCGTTGACGCTGTCCCCATAGAAGAAATGAAGCGGAAAATTTTGTTTTAGCTGTTTGTATAGCGACTCGATGGCCCATCTGAGGCGATAAATTTCAGAAATGTCCTCAAACGTGAACTCAAAGTTGTTGGTCAACAGCACAACCGGCTTCTTTGTCTCGTAAAATATCTCCACCCTACGTGCCTCATGGGTGAGTTCCCTCTTGTAAAAGCACTTTCTTGTCTATGTGCGTCACCAGTCCCTGCGGGTTGACATAAGTAATGGATTCAAGTTCCTCGTACTTAAGGTTTTTCTTCATTTTGGTCACGTAGCACACGCCTTCTTCGGTAAGACGTTGGAATTGTGCGATGTCGACGTAACCACGATCCATCGCCAAAGTGGAGTCTTTTGGCAAATGCACCTCCTTCAGCAGGTAATGATCGTGTTTTGCGGCGGATGTGAGCTGCACCACCATCGGTACGCCGACATGATACTTCATTACTGTATGTACTTTCATGCCGCCTTTTTTCTTGCCTGATTTCGGGTGCCGCCCGACACCTTTGAGTATGTTGTCAAAGAGCGTTATTGTGGTGGAATCCATCATGTAAAGCAACTTCTCCCAGTCTTTAGGCTCGTGAGTCTGCGCCCTTATAGCACTTGGAGGGGCGGCTGTCCGCTAAAAATTTGGCATACTTCTCCAAAAGATACGCATAAACACTTGCAAAGAACTCCTGAGGACGGCGTATATTGGCCTCCGCAAGCGTGCTGCGACGAACCAGATAGTTCATTCCGAGGTGTCCGAGCTTGTGAGCCTCCGCCTTCATGCCTATCTCAAGTTCGCGAAGAGAATCAAAGTGTTTGAGTATGCCGAACAGCATTACCACAAGATGTTGGTAGCCGTCAAAACGCTTCACGTAAGCCTCGCTTCCTTTCGTTTCGCGACTTATTTGAAGAATCTTCTCTTTGTCGAGTAACTTTAACACTTGACTATAGACCGGCTGTCCGGTAAAATGACTATCTTTGCTCATGGTTATATATTTTTTCGCAAAACAAAGATAACCAAAAGGGCTGATACCTCGTGAGAAGTGTCAGCCCTAATTTATTTTGTTTGAAAAAGTTTTACCGGACAGCAATAACTTAAATTCATTCCTCTCAAAAGTATTCCTGTTATTTTCCCTGATTGGAAAGCAGAAGACAGCAATGAAAAACAAAAAGTGATGATTGCTCCTTGTATTCTTTTGCCCGAATTTGAAAACGGCTGGACTTCCCAATCAGAAAGACCGGAATATCCCTTCTTGATTACTGCCACCATGTTGCCTGACGGCAAACTAACCGTATGCGAGAACGAATCAGACAGAATCCCAATATTTATTCGTAAATTTTTGGAGCCTAATGCAGCCAATGACCGCACTATAGCTTCTCTTTCAAAAGTAGATCAACTACTATCCAATTTTAACACTGAAGAAACAAAATGGGAGGCCTATTGGCAAGCATGCGAGCAGCTTTTCAAGAAAGCAACCGGCAAAACTTTCAGCACAATGAATTACTATGATAATCCAGAAATCATTATCATAAAAGCCTCCGAGCGCAATATGGCACAGCCCATAATCACACTATATGACAAACTCTTAAAAGATGACAATACCACTCCACATCCCCTGTTGAATTTATTAATACAAACAAAATCTGCTAACGCTCTTCCTATTCCAACTAACCGGAAAGTATATTGCAACCAAGAACACTGGGCACAAATGAGCAGCGACTTTCCTTTGTCCATATCTCAACGCGAAACACTAGCAATGTACACAACACCGGAATGTGCTGATATTTTTGTCGTCAACGGTCCTCCGGGAACAGGAAAAACCACTTTTCTGCAAACTGTCATCGCAAACAGACTTGCTCATAATATTCTAAACAATCCGGAAGAGCCGGAAATTATAGTTGCAAGTTCAGCTAATAATCAGGCGATCACCAATATCCTAAAGGATTTCAAAGCGGAAACAACCAATGACACAACACATCCCCGGTTGTCCAACCGCTGGCTACCCGAACTGGATACATTAGGCTTATATCTGTCAGGGAAAAAAGAGCTGCAACAACAGTACAAAATGATGTTCAACCCCAAAGGGGATGGATTTCCGGCAGCATACGATACACCTGAACGTCAAGAAGAGTACAAACAATTCTATCTGCAATGCTTCAATAACTTTTTCAAGAAAAACTATCAAGACGAAACAAAATGCCGGCAATTTCTCCGTAAAGAAATGCAAGCCCTCCAAAAAAAGATTATTCTCTGTATCCAAGCTGCCGAAACAACAGAATACGGAAACCGGAAGGAAAACAATATATTACAGAAGTTTATCCGCAAATTCCATGAGCCATTACCCTCCTATGACAAAGTAATAGAACAGTGGACTTTGACAGAAGAATTCAAAGAACGTTACGAAAAAATAAGTTCCAACCCTGAGTATGGCAACTTGCCTTATACAGAAGACATGGCAGTAAGGCTGGATATCAGCTATCGGTATCAAATGTTCTGGTATGCCATACATTATCGGGAAGCCGAGTTTATTCACCGGTTAAGCAAGTGCGATGAAGGCAAACAGCGCACACAAGAAGCCTATCCAAAGATTAAAACGTTTGGCTTGCGTAATGCCTGTTTTCATCTCTACTTTCCATTCTCTACCCAAGTATATGACCTATGCGGAGAACGGAAAATGGGATATTCCTTTATACAATGGAATAGATCTGTTGATTGTAGATGAATCCGGACAAGTTTCACCCGAACTTGCCGTTCCTCCTTCAGTTTGGCCAAGCAAGCGATTTTAGTAGGTGATATTCAACAAATAGAGCCTGTATGGTCCATTTCTGATGAATATTCATTCATTAATTTAAAGAATCTGGGCATTGTTTCCAACCAGTCCTCGGAAAAATACCGTTTTTTAGAAAACAATGGTTTCCTTTCTTCTTCCGGAAGTATAATGAAACTGGCACGTAAAAGCTGTAATTTTACAGTAAAAGGTGAAAAAGGAGCTTTTCTGACCGAACACAGACGATGCGTAGATTCCATTATTGCCTATTGCAATGATTATGTTTACCACGGCAGGTTACTTCCTAAAAAAGGTAACGAAGTAAAATACAAGTCCCTCCCTTCCAAAGGATATGTACACATCAACAGTTACAGCAGCCCTGAAAACAGGAAGTCGCCTCAACCGGGCTGAAGCGGAAGCCATTGTCTGTTGGCTGGAACTGGAAAAAGATAATCTGGAAAAGACCTATAAAAAGCCTATTCAGGAAATTGTAGCCGTAGTAACTCCTTTAAAGCCCAAGAAGCCGAAATACGGCATCAAATACAAAAAATATCAGGAAATGAGAAATATAAAGATATGATCATCGGCACAGTACATTCCCTGCAAGGTGCCCAATGTCCGATTGTTCTTTTTTCAACAGTCAACTCTCCCGAAGACCATTCTCTTGTTTATGGAGCGTGATGGAAAATACAATATGCTCAATGTAGCGATATCGCGCGCTCAGCATCATTTCATTGTTTTTGGCAACATGAATATTTTCCATCCGGAAGAAAACACCCCGGTAGGAAATATGGCTAAATGGCTTTTCGATGATCCATCCAACGAGATTTCCAACAACTTTATTTACCAACAGGAAGTTCCGCTGTGCACCTACCACCCCACCCTTCGTCTGTCCACCACAGAAGAGCATATCCAGGTTCTGCACCAAGCTTTTGAAAAAGCAAGACACCGTCTGCTGATTGTATCTCCATTCATATCTATCCACGCCATAGAAAACGACCAGTTGGTTCCGCTGATACGCCACACGGTACACCGAGGAGTGGATGTCACAGTCTACACCGATTCGTCTCTAGATTATGATACGAAAACCAATCAGTTGCTCAGCCGTGCCGAAGAGGGACGGAACATATTAATAGAAAATGGCGCAACCCTCATTGAAGTAAAAGGTATCCACAATAAATCATTGGCCATTGATAACCATACACTTATAGAGGGTTCTTTCAACTGGTTATCCGCCAACCGCCATAAAGAATACTCCCGCCACGAATGTTCCATAGTTGTATCATCTGTTCAAGCCGATGAGTACATCAACAATCTGATAAAGGAACTAGAAAGCAGAGAAAAAACCTTTCAATCCCTATCTAAGCCTACAATCAATCTTGACATTGACCAAAAATATCCGGGGTTCTTTACAAAAGAATCTTTTAATGATTGTACAGAAGAAGATATTTGCCGTATAAAACAAAAAGTCCAAGAGTTAGGCATTCAGAAAACAGTCCTTCCACCTTATATCCATAAACAACGTGAAACTTTCCCACGTGCTTATGAACCTTGGTGCACAGAAGAAAAGGAAATTATATGTGAGTTGATGCAAAAGACCAATCATCTTTCTATTTTTATAGAATGTCTGCAACGTACAGGACAAGCAATTCAAATTCAGATAGAAGGCAAAAACAATTGATTATAATCCTGAACTGATATCCTTTTTATGATATTCGGGAAACTTGGGAAACAAGAATCAGTCTTATACGGAAGAGAGGAAAAGACAAATTACTTTTTGCCTTTTCCTCTCTTCCGTATAGCATATGCAACTCCTGCCCAGAGTTCCTTATTTTTTGGAATACATCCAGGTCCATTTATGCCAAAGACTCTCTAACGGTCCCTGCTTATGTCCTTTCAACCACCACTTGCAGAACTGTACTTGCAACAAAAAGAGTACAAAACCAACCAACAAACTCAACGTATATCCACAGTACGGAGCCAGATAAAGTCCGAAAGGGAAATAAATAATAGCTCCGGCAATAGATTGGGTGATATAATTAGTCAGACTCATCCTACCATAATAACGAAGATTTGATACAAAATTCTTGAACCTATCCCGTTGATAAAGCAATACAAAAGAAGCAACCAGTACAAATGTAAAAGCGAACTTTTGCCACATATCAAAAGCAGTTCCGGCAGTCTGGCGAATGAGTTCACTGTCACTAGCCATAATCAACTCTTTCAGTTGGAAAAGCGGAGCAAAAGAGATAGCGGAAATGATAAGAGCCTTCACCCAAAAACGAGTATGTTTTTCGGAAGTAACAAACAATTGTTTGCGTCCGATATATAATCCCATCAAAAACAAGCCGGCAGTCTGCCAGAAAACGCCCTGCTCCCAGAGCCCAATATAGACTGGCTTTCTGACCAAAGGTCATATTCTTACCCAAAAACTCCCACAAATTCCCCTCTTTGGTATATTCCGCCACTTCTTTATACATCGCGCCCACTCCAATCGGGCAAAGTATGAGAAGGATCAAACAGACCTACTATATAATGATACCACTCAACGGGCTGCAAAAAAAAAAAATAGCCGTAACTAGTATGGCACAGTCACTCCACTTGCGCACCACGAACAATACGATTCCCACTACCGAGAACAGCAACAACACATCTCCTGCCGGAAAAAAAGCTGCATTCAGCGTAGCAAAAGCTACCAATAACAGCAAACGCCACAGAAAACGATAACCAAAATCTTTTCCTTTACGCTGTTGGTTAGCCGACTGAATATAAAATGTAAACAGCAAAGCAAAAATGGCATACGATTTTCCAGCCAATAAAGTAAATGTAACATTGAATACCCCGTCATTCAGTATATTCAACCATGCAGGCTGGTCTACCGGATAAACCGGAAAGATGAAATGCTCCAAACTATGCACTAAAAGAATTGCCATGACTGCAAACCCGTAAAGCATCCACCACCTCAACGCGTGGCTTTTCTGATAATTGTTTTTCCATGAACTAGTTATTATTGTTTATTTAAAATTCGTTTTACCCAGCGGTTGGCCGGTTTCTCAAAATAATAATAAGAAAGCAGACTCAGCCCGATAGCGACTGCAAAGATAAGCGGAATACTGATATACAGACTGATATGCCAATCGTATGTTTGCGCCAACTGCACATAAGCAAATAATATCCACTATACTCTCCTCTTCGGTGCTATTCCTGCTCTACATATCCGGGGGAGCGGTGAGCAACATTGGATAATAGACTACAGACAATATCATCAGAGTTTTGACAACTCTTACCAAAAACTGTATATTAAAAAGAGAAACTGATTTCCTACAATATTTCCTTTAAATTCCAAGCCTGTATATGCCTGACCCCTTCATTGGAAGGGAATTGTACCTCATCCATGGAAACGACATATTTTTCATAATTATCACCTATCGTCAGCAAAGGAGCATATTCCCGTTCCATGGTTTGTGCTGTTTCCAACATGTAAGTTGCTTGAAGATAAATCACTCTATCGTCCTTCATAGCAACAAAATCAACTTCTTTATCCCGAAAAGAACCTGTATATACAATATAGCCTAAACGACGAAGTTCCAAATATACTGCATTCTCCAACAAATACCCGACTCCATAAGCAAAGCCCGGATAAAGAAAATTCTTAAAGGACAAGTCATTCAGATAATACTTGCAATTACCTGCCACCACATCCTTTCCTTTTATATTGTAACGTTCTGTTTTATAGGCAAGAAAAGCTTCTTCTATATAACCTAGATAATTAGATAAGGTATCATAACTCACCTTCCGGTTCTTGGATTTAAAGAAATTAACAATATGCTGAACGGAAAACAGATTGGACGCATTATTCACCAAATAAATAAAAATATCATCCAATACATCACGAACGGGTTTACGCTTCACTATATCACGCAACAAAATCGTATCTTTCACAGAAGCGACATACTGTTTTTCTGACTCGACAGTGGGCAGGTTGTACAATTCGGGCAAACCGCCTTTCTGTAAATAGGCCAAATAAGAAGCCCGACCGGCAGGTTGCTGCATCAACTGTAAATATTCAGCATAACTATAGGGGAATATATGAAATTCTACATAACGTCCCGACAAAAGAGTGGCAAGTTCACTGGAAAGCATTTTAGAGTTAGAACCGCTGATAAACAACCTCTCTTCGACAAAGTCTTGCGAATGGGAGTTTACAAACCTTTCCCAGCCATCCACATTTTGAATTTCATCGAAAAACAAATATACTTTTCCTTGCGGTTTAAGCTTTTCCCGATAAGAAACGATACAGACTTTCCAATGCTTTATAATCATCAATAAAATCAAATTCCAGATACTCCTTATTTATATATAGGATATTAGCCGGATTTACTCCTCGTTCCGAGACAAGACTTGAAGCAATTTGCCTGAGAATATAACTTTTGCCCGAACGACGTTGTCCTATAAGTACCTTCACCAAGTTATTCCCCACAAAATTGCCAATCTTGTCGGTATAAGATTTCCGTTCCAGTCCCAATTGATACGTATTTCCACCCCAAAGGTTATACTTTTCTAAAGCTTTCCATTTATCGTCCATACTGAATCTTTTCCCTTAAAGATAGTTTTTCGAGTATAATCGAAAAAACACTGTTTATTTCTTTTTTCGAGTATAATCGAAAAAACGTATCTATCTCAAACTGAATTAAAGAAAACGAATACAATCCGGCAGTATGTAAAATTTAACAAATTACTTAAACAAGCAAACTATTATTTTCCTACATTTGTTACCAGTGAAACTTTAAATACGAAAGAACATGAAAGCAAATCCTGTATTTAGTTTATACATCCCTACCAAATTAGTATTTGGCTGCGGAGAAATCAAGAAATTATCCAGTGAAAAATTACCGGGAAAAAAGGCACTGGTCGTCATCTCATCCGGAACTTCCATGCGAAAATATGGATATTTGGAGAGAGTACTTGCCCAATTAAGACTGAATAATGTAGAAACACTGGTTTACGATAAAATCCTTCCCAACCCCATCAAAGAACACGTCATGGAAGCAGCCGCCATCTGCCGGGAGGAAAAGTGCGACTTTGTAGTGGGAGGGAGGCGGAAGTTCCATCGACTCCGCCAAAAGTAGC